>Ga0310786_10001574_pt1 | contig 36714 bp, 29 predicted proteins | sample AusTroGonzalo_MG_FD_203881 | JGI IMG/M metagenome (GOLD analysis project Ga0310786, IMG submission 203881) | Bovine rumen microbial communities from tropical cattle in Woodstock, Queensland, Australia - Gonzalo_03 (v2) (version 2) | ecosystem: Host-associated > Mammals > Digestive system >... | reverse complement strand
CTTCTTGGACTGGTTATAATGAGCAGTATCAGGGTACATATACTTAGCATCGTTATCATGATGAACATTAAGGATAACGTACATATCGTCATCTATAGCGTAGTCAACGATCTCCTGAACTCTGTCCATCCACTGTTTTGATATCTGGTAGTTGCCGTCAACGTGATTGTGCCATGAAACAGGGATACGTACAGTGCGGAAACCTGCTGCCTTGACGGTGTCGATCATCTTCTTGGAGGTCTTGTAGCCGCCGTTCCAACAGGTCTCGATACCCATTTCGCTGCCTACCCAGCCTGTATCGTCAATAGCGTCCATAGTATTTCCAAGGTTCCAGCCGAGACGCATATCTTTTACGAACTTGATTCCCTCAGTCTCTGGAACGGACTTTGCAGGGATGTTGAGGTCGGGGATATTGTAGCTGGAAGCTGCTACCTTATTGCCGGTAAGAAGCGGTACTGAAAATCCGCCGATATCAGTAATGTTTATGTCTGAGCTTACTGCTGAGACAGAAGCACTGTAGCTGTCGTTATTACTTTCACCTGCAAACTGCTGAATGCTTGAGCTGACAGCAGATGTTGTAAAAATGGTGTTTCCCATAACAGATGAAGCGAGAGTAATTGCTGCAAGTGCAGCGGAACAGCCTTTCTTGAAGAAACTATTCATGTTAAGGACTTCCTTTCTTTACAGTTTAGATTTGAGATTTTGTAGGGGACGTAGAGAAAGCCGTCCCCTATTGCATTTTTTGTTATTATAATTATAGACCAGAAAAATGTAAATTTCAATGAAATATTCAACTTGATTTATATACTTTTCAGCTTTTTATTATTGATTTATGTCGATGTCTGTGTTATAATCAGATAAAAGAGGTGACTGCACATGAGAAAACGAATAGCATTCATAACCGTAAATGTGGAAAAGCTTTACCAGACCAGCCTTATCGAAGCAATGTGGCGGCAGTCCGCCGCCCTCGGCTATGATTTTATAGTGCTGACACATTTCGTAAATTTCGACAACGAGACAGAACATCTTAAAGGAGACGAAAACATATACACCCTTATCAAGCAGCTCAGCTTCGATGGTGCTATCATAGATCTGGGTTCATTCTACAGCCGTTCTCTGTCAAAAAAGCTGGAGGATATGCTCTTTGAAAGGGGCATACCTGTCATTGCTCTTGATTATGTCAGTGACCGCTTTGAAAGCTGTCTGCAAAATAACAGGGAGTATTTCCGACAGCTCACGGAGCACTTCATCAGGACTCACGGCTTCAAAAGGATTTATTGTCTCAGCGGTCCCGAGAAAGTGATACATTCCACCGAGCGTATAGCGGGCTACAAGGACGCTCTCATCGAAAACGGCATACCATTCAGACAGGATCATGTGTTTTACGGCGACTTCTGGGTAAACTATGCCAAGAGCTTTGCTGCACGCATCGCAAGCGGCGAGATAGAACGGCCACAGGCTGTCGTATGCGGAAACGATTTCATGGCTTTGCAGCTTTGCCTTTCACTTGCGGAAAACGGCATAAACGTTCCCGATGACATCGCCATAGGCGGCTACGACGGCAACCCTGATGTCAGCAGCTACCACCCGTCACTTACCACATTCGGAGGTGGCTTCAGAAAAAACGGCATAGAAGCTGTATGCCGCCTGCATAAGCTCATAAGCGGTGAAAGTCCCCGTGAACGTACAGAGGTGTGCCCGGCTGTTAAAATAGGAGCGAGCTGCGGCTGCAAGGCGGATACCTCAGGAGATGCAGCGATCAGCGATAAGATGTTCGTAAGGGATATGACCATGAGCATATTTATGCACAGCAACTATTCCTCCATGATGAACAATGTCAAGAATATGGAGGAATGCGCAATAGTCCTCGCACAAAACGTCTATCTTTTATACCCGAAAAGCGATTTTTTCCTATGTCTTTGCAGAGGTGATGAGGAGAGCACGGGCAGCGGTTATACAGATAATATGATCTGCCGTGTGAAGTATTGCAATGGCAGGTGCGATATAGCTCCGCATGAATATGAACTGGATTCGATAATCCCCAATCAGGAACTCTCGGATCAGCCTGCCGCTTATATATTAACTCCACTGCACTACCTCGACAGAAATTTCGGCTACTGCGTCCGCAGATATTCAGACAGTATAGTATTTGAACAGTACTACGGTGAATTCTGTCAGGTCGCCGCAAACACCATAGAACGCATACGTATGCTTGACTACGAAAGATACCTTAATGATAAGATACAGAGGCTCTCTGAGCGTGATATTCTCACGGGACTTTTCAGCCGCAAGGGGCTTATCTCACGTACTGACTCTCTCAGTCCCGACCGTTGCTACTATGGCGTTATATATTGTATCGAGGGAGCAGAGCAGCTGCGTGAGCAGTACGGTAATGAATACGTCCGCCAGATAATAGTCTCATTTGCACAGGCGGTGAACCTTTCATGTGCAAGGGGTGAGCTTGCCGCAAGAACGGGCAGTGAGGAGTTTATAATGATAGGCGAATGTGATGATTCAGACTTTCCCGAGCAGCTCTTTATAAACTCACTTAAATCCAATCTGAAAATGATAGAGATGCAGCAAAGCATAAGCATATCGGCTATGCTAAGACGCTTATCTGCGGTAACCGACAGCAGCACAACTCCGACTGACATGATAGCACAGCTTGAAAAAAAGCTTGTGAATATGCGCAGCTCCTCCACAGAAAGCAGCGCATTTCTCGGAAAGCTTCACGAGCTGCAATACAACGTATACGAGGAACCGCAGCTTGAATGGACAGCCAAAAAAGCTGCCGCGAAAATAGGTATAAGCATCTCCTACTTCCAGCACCTCTACCGCCAGTTCCTTAATATCAGCTTTAACGCAGATGTTATCTCCGCACGGCTTGCCCTTGCGGAAAGACTTCTTGTCAACACAACTCTCAACATCAGCGAGATAGCTGAGAAATGCGGCTATCCCGACGCTTCACACTTTATGAAGCTCTTCCGAAAGAAAAAAGGTACGACTGCCTCGGACTACAGAAAAACAATGACAGGAAACAGCGCATAACAGATATTATAAAGCATCTCCCAAATGCTGAATGGGCCTCATCCGGTCGTCTCCAGTTTATAAGAGTATGACAGGCATTATGAATCACGAACACATCAGGGAGAACTGCGAGGCTGAAAATGTGAAGCTTTCTCACATTGAATTGTACAGGTATATCTTGAGTTGGGAAATTCACTGTCATAATATGCATAAATACATTTATAAGTTTGAAAGATAAATCTTGACTATTCCGGTATGATAACGTATAATAAGATTATAAATGCATATTAACAAAGGGAGGGAATTTTTATGCATAAATATTCAAAGAAAATCACTGCAGGGCTTCTTGCGGCTGCAATGATCGTACCAACAACTGTCAGTATTGCAGAGCCTCTGGAAGCATTTGCTTATGAGCTCCTTGGAGAGACCTCATTTTCTCATAAGATGCTACCTTGGCATACTGTGGAGAACAGCCCTGCAAGGCAGAATTTTGAACTCGCTGATGGCACTGTACACATCAGGATCTTAATACCGGAAGGTGCAGAAAAGGAAAGGTGGGACCTTCAGTTCAGGCACAGGAACCTCGATTTCAAAAAGGGTCATGAGTATAAGGTAAGTTTTAAGGCAAAGGCTCGTCGTAAGGGTATGGAACTGTACTCATTTATCGGCAATCTTAGTGACAGCGAGGAATACTTTGTGCTTGACGGCTCGACAAACGATATGCATATGGGTCCTGATATGGACGGTAATTGGCCTTTGAGCGCTGTACGGCTTACAACTGAATGGCAGACTTATGAGGGAATATTCAAGCCTACAAATGATGTTGAAACTGCTCAATGGACCTTCCAGTATGCAAAGGGCACCATGTATAGTGGAAATGCTGAGGAAGGTGACGAGATCTGGTTCGATGATATGTCCATTGAGGACCTGACAGATGACACAACAAGTCCGCCTGTATATAACTACGGATATACCGCCCGCGGTTTCAGCGGACTTGAGAATAACTTTATATCTGTTAATCAGCTTGGATACTACCAGAACCTTGAAAAGATCGCTACCTTTGGCGATAATTACGGAGATTTTACTTACGATGCGAAGTGTTTCAAGCTCAATCAGGTCTATGACTATGAGATAGTAAGAGTTTCAGATGATACCGTTGTTTATGCAGGCAAAACAGGTAAGCCTAAGAAGGACGCTGACTCTGGCGATACTGTAAGCATTATCAACTTTTCTGAATTTAACGAGCTCGGAGAGTACTATATCCGCATCAAAGGCGAGAACTGGAGATCATTCCCGTTCAGGATAGGCACTGATATTTACAGTGACAGCGAACACAATATGCTGACCAATGTGCTCAATTATTTCTATCAGAACCGATCGGGCGAAGATATCAAATCAGATTACATCACATCCGGTGAAAAAGATAAACTCGCACACGCAGGCGTTCATAAGACAGATATGGGCTATGTTCAGACTAAATGGAAAAATGAATATCTGTCAGACTATGAAGCGACCAATTACTATGCTTCTTCAAAGCTCGATGCATCGGGAGGCTGGTATAAAGCCGATGACCACAGCAAGAATATGACAGAGGGCGGTATTTCGCTATGGACGCTTCAGAATATGTACGAGCGTGCAACCTATTCACAAGACGGGCTCACAAAATTTGCTGACGGCTCGGGCACTGTTGTTGTTCCCGAATCGGGCAATAAATATCCTGATATCCTTGATGAATGCAGATATGAGCTCGATTTTATGTCCCGCATGAAGGTTCAGCCCGATGAGAAAACATGGGGCGAATATTCGGGTATGTATTATCACTGCATAAACGATCACAGATGGCGCAGTCTTACCAACAGACTTGATTACATCGGTTATGAGGATATACGTATCATTAAGCCGCCAACATTTGCGGCAACTCTGAATTATGCTGCCTGTGCGGCACAGGGAGCAAGACTTTGGAAGCCTTATGACGCTGAATATGCAAATAAGCTCCTTGAAAGTGCTAAGGAGGCGTATCAGGCATACAAGGTAAACTTTTATAAGGCAGAAGCTGATGAGTATGCTAACGAAGTATCATTTTATGCTCCTCAAAATCTGTGGAAAGGAACGAATTCATACCCTGACAGTGAGGTCTCAGCTGACGCATATTGGGCAGCCTGTGAGCTTTATATCACTTCAATGTTGATGAATGACGAAGCCGCCCATAACTACCTTGATGATCTTTCCGGATATAAAGACGCTTTCACGTTCACACCAAGGATAACAGGCGGCTCAAACCAGTACGGAGAAACCACATTCACATTGTTCAGAAGCGAAAATACAGCCGCAGCAGGTTCTATGTCGTTGCTGATGCACAAGTATCTGCTCACAGATGAACAAAATGAGATGCTGAATAGATCACTTCTTGAAACGGCAGATGAGTTCATCGAAGAAGAAGAAAGACAAGGTTACGGTATCCCGTATAAATATGACGGTCCGGGTTACTATGATCTAAACAGTAGAGGTCCTGAAATATATTACTACGGCTTTGAATATGATTCCAACGGACGCGCTTTGAATAATATGATCGCTATGGCTTATGCATATGACATAACAGGTAATGATAAATACCTGAACGGCGTGGCAAGAGGTATGGACTATATCCTCGGCAACAATCCTATGTCATACTCATTCATTTCCGGTTATGGTTCTTACTGTACAAAGAATCCTTCACATGAATACTGGCAGTATGAGATCGACAAGTCTCTGCCTCAGGCACCCGATGGAGTTATCGTAAGCGGTCCGACTGCAAAGGCTATTGACACATATGTGAGGGCTATGGGAATTGGATATGGAAATCCGGATGATCCTTCTGAAAGATTTTATGCTGATTCCGTAGAATCATGGTCTACCAATGAAGCTTCTCTCAGCAGAAATGCTTCTCTTGCATGGATAGTATCATTCCTTCAGGACGAGGCTTCTACAGAACCTGTAGCTAAGGCAGCGTCAGGCGATGTGAACGGTGACGGTTATTTAAATATTGCAGATATAGTGCTTATACAAAGATGGCTGTTCGGTAATAACGATGTATACATCCGCAACTGGAAAGCGGCTGACTTCTGTAAGGACGGAAAGATTGATATATTCGATTTCTGTCGCATGAGAAAGGAAGTCATAAAGTCAGGTATTGATTACGTTGTTCCTGATAAAAAGGTTGTCAACTGGAATTATTTATCTGTCATAGCAGATGGCCTGAAAATGTATCTCGGTCCAGCTGAAAGCTATGAAGCTGTAGCGTTAATTCCGAAATATGTATCGGTCAAGGAATATGGCTATATGGAAGGCAATGATGAATGGATGTTCACGGAATATGGCGGTCAGTGCGGTTGGGTAAGAGTAGTTGCAGATGACGGTAAGACTCCTACTATAGAGTGTGAAAAAATGATAGATAAACCTGTTATTTATCTATATCCCGAAGAGGAGACCGATGTTCACATTGAACTGGAGCTGACTGAGTCAAAGCTTTCGACAACATATCCGAAGTATAACAATGGCTGGGATGTGACCGCATATCCTGACGGAAAACTCGTGAACAAAGCAGACGGTACACGTCACAGATATCTGTTCTGGGATGCAGTAAACTGCCGTACAAGATATGATTTATCCAAAGGATTTTGTGTTGCTGGCAGTGATACTGAAAGTTTTCTCAAGGAAAAGCTTACATATATGGGACTTACCGAGGAGGAAATGAATGAGTTTATCGTATACTGGCTGCCGCTGATGGAGCATAACAAGTATAATCTCATTGCCTTCCAGAGCGATGTGTATACAAATTCCGCAAAGCTGAACATCACACCAACACCCGACAGCTTACTGCGTGTATTCATGGCATATGTTCCGTTGGAGAATGCAATTGACATCGAACCTCAGCAGTTATCAACCTTTGAAAGAAAAGGTTTTACAGTCGTTGAATGGGGTGGAAGCAAGATATAATATAGCCACAGTGATGAATCTGCCAAGAAGACAGAAATGGATCACATAATAAGCTGCTTCACAGATCTTTTTGACAGCAGCAAAGAGAATAAAACAGAAAGTCCCCGCAGCTGCGGGGACGTATTCTTATATAGGTGACTGAATGAGGTGGTATGCAAAAGATTACTTTAGTGCGAAAACATAAATCCCTGTTTTGCATTTTTATTTATCTATATCTTTTTTCTGCGCTCATTATCAGCTTCTACAGAGCATTTCCAAGCCTTATTGAGCCCTTTTTTTGATCTTACACTGCTTACAGCACAGCTGACAGCTTCGTAAAGAACTTCCGTACCGCAGCAATCGGCATGATAGTCAACTGCATGTTCTGCGCTGATACCGATAGAGCCTGCTGTCTCGGCAGCGTCAATATTAGCTCCAAGGAATACGAACTCCCAGCCCTTTTCTTCCTGCACTTTTTCAATGAGCTTTTTCACGTCCTTGTGGCTGTACTTTCTGCTGGCATTTTCCATACCATCAGTTGTAATGACAAACAGTGTCTTTTCGGGAACATCCTCTTCACGGGCATACTTATGGATGTTGGCAATGTGATGAACCGCATCACCAACTGCATCCAGAAGTGCAGTACATCCTGAAGGAACATAGTCTCTGTCTGTAAGCTCGGGAATATTTTCCAGCTTTACTCTGTCATGTATCACTTTGGAACTGTTGCTGAAGAATACAGTTGAAACAAGTGCCTCGCCCTCTTCTTTTTTCTGTTTCGCTATAAGAGAATTGAAGCCGCCGATAGTATCAGATGTAAGTCCGCTCATTGAGCCGCTCTCGTCAAGGATAAATACAAGTTCAGTCAAGTTCTTTTTCATAATAATACCTCCGTTTTGATGCTTTTCTGCGGAACCGCTTTCACGTTTCCTTTACTGTAATTACAGTATACATCATCACGGAGGTATTTTGGTCGCTTCTAAGGCGACAAATCATGAACCTATAAGACTCTGGTCAAAAGCAAACAGTGCTTCGTTGATCTCATAGATATTATAATTACTGCGTTCAATAAAATAACGGATTATCAGGTCAAACTTCAGGCTGTCAGAGAGGGCAAAGCCTGCTTTTTTCAGCAGCTCTTCCGTTTCTCCTATATCAAGTTCAAGCGCGACAGCAAAAGCAACTGCGGTCTGCTTTTTAGGCTTATAGTTCTTATCGCTGCGTATTTTTGAAAAGAGCTTACGGTCAATATTGGCTTTTTTATATGTCTCCACATCTGTCATGCCTTTTTCGTCTATTAGTCGGAGCAGAGATTCCGAGAAGGATTCGTCATGTGTCTTCAGCATATTTTCAAGATCTGCGCTGGTTTCACAGCAAATATCTTCTTCGAGCATGATATTTGCAGAGTTTTCTTTTATGCTTTCCTTTTTTCTGCCGAATAATCCAATTGGTTTCGCTGCTTCGGCGGTATGATACATACCGATAACTATATCGCTGTCTCTGTTTCTTCTGTCACGATCAGCGCATTTTTTTGCGTAGGCGTTACTTATATACTGTCTGATTTCACCGACGATACCAGAGCTGACCTCAAAGGAGTCCTTATCGAATATGACAAGTGTGATATCCATTTCATTTTCGTCAAGGAATCTTCTGAATTCGGAAACAGCCACATCGAGTGCTTTATCCTTAGGATAACCGTATATACCCGAGGATATAAGCGGAAATGCTACACTTTCACAGCCATTTGAACGTGCAAGTTCGAGGGAAGTTCTGTAGCATGAGCGCAGTAGCTCTTCCTCACAGCGATTACCGCCATGCCATACAGGACCTACGGTATGTATGATATATTTACAGTCGAGAGCATATCCCTTTGTAAGCTTTGCTTCTCCTGTTTTGCAGCCGCCGAGAGTTCTGCATTCCGCCAGCAACTCCGGACCTGCCGCATGATGTATAGCACCGTCAACTCCGCCTCCGCCCAGCAATGATGCATTTGCAGCGTTGACGATAGCATCGGCTTTGACCTTTGTTATATCGTTCCTTATGATTCTGAAAGGCATACAAGCAACCTCCGTTTCGTACTGATTTATACAATTATAACATATATGATGCAGATTATCAATACGTATACAGTTTGTTGGCTTTTAGTTAATAAAGCATTGATAAACTAAAAAAACGGCATGAATGATTTTTATTGCATAAGACAGAAATCACACAATACACTGTTAGGACTTCTTGTCTTGTGATAATAGTTACATAAATAAGCACTGCCCCAATGCGGGGCAGTGACTGTAAAAACTATATCATTTTATTCTGTCTATCAGTTTTTCAATTTCTTTTACGAATTCTTCCGGTTTCTGGTCGGATATGTCATGGCTTGCGGGGATATTCACTTCTTCGCAGTTGCCGAGGCTCTTACAGTATTCACTTATTTTTTTCCTGTGTTCTTTATGCTCTTCACTTTGGCTTTCTTCAAAAAGTTCCTGCGCAAGTTTTTCATCGACCTCACCGTAGATGAACATCAGGTATTCTCTTACATCTTCAAGTGTTTCATAATCGTTTGTTATGTACACCTTCGGGATGTCATTTTCCTTTATGGAATCCCATGCTGTTCTCATATTGACGTTGTAGTTCTTTGCTTCTCCGTAATTGGGAACAGATGCCTTCTCGAAAGCCAGAGCGTCTTTTGAGTATTCGCCGTATGAATCTTCGTGTTCTTCCGCAAACAAAGCATTCTTCACTGTTGTCCATCCTGTCTTGTTGGCGAAAGTGCCGAATGCGACTAGAACGTTTCGCATTAATTTCGGAAAGCCTTCTTCGGGCATTTCTTCATTAGCTGTGCTGATGCTGTTACGGAATATAACTCCCGATACTTCTTCGGGATATTTGTTCTCCCAGTATGTCACATATGGGCCGCTCATGGAATGAGCCATAAGTATGTACGGTGCTTCGACACCTGCGTTTTTCAATGCGGTACGAGTGCTTTCGACTATATACTCTGTTGTGACATCTTTTTTTGTCTCGCCCGATATGCCGTAGCCCGGACGGGTCACAGCAACAATAGATATATCATCATCGAGATACTCGGATAGTTTCTTCATTTCAATAGGTAAGGTGGCATCCCAGCTTGCAGGCATTGAAATGATCTTATATTTTCCGTCACCGAAGATATTTACGTTCATGTCGAAGTCGCCTGCGGAAACAAGATTAACGAAGCCGTCCGCTTTAAGAATATCCATATTCTTTTGACGCAATGACTTTTTCATGAAGGCGAAGATGATCGTTAAAATAACAAAGAGAATCAGCAGAACAAGCAATATCCTACCAATTACCTTAAAGACCTTTTTTATTACTTTTTTCATAATGATCTCCCTTTATGAATTATCAAATGATTTCTGAGCCGGTGACTATGAATCAGTTGAAATAAGCAGCATCAAATGTCTCGCCGTTGTTCAGCTTATCGAGTAATTCCAGCAATCCTTTCTGCTGATGCGTATCCATCAAAACGCTTACCTCATGTTTTGCATTCAGATAACGGAAACGCCTGTCCTCTAAAGGATCTGCATAAAATTCAGAACCTGTATCCATATCTTCAAGAGGGACCGTGTTTTTTCCGTTATCGGTCTGTTCAATCCACTTTTCTAAACTATATTGCTCACGATAATCATTTTGCGTGGCTAATCCCTCATCAAACCATGTGGGAATACTTTTCAGTGCTTTCACATTAAGCCGAGTGTGCAGCTCTGCATGAGTGAGTTCATGTGCTATTATGTCGATATTAAGGTATTCATCTGAAACAGAAATGTAGTTTTTCTTCGTATATGAGGTTTGCGTATCATGATCTCCGCCGAGCTTTGAAAGCAGCTTATCATCATCGCAGAAAATTATGATCGTTGTATCGGTACATTGTAATTCTCCGAAAAATGCTCTGTCCCGTTCCAATGCTTCTTCCGTGAGCTGAATAGCTTCTTTGATATTACCGGAATAGTTTTTGTTGACATAAATATTATCTGCTACTTTTTCAAAGGAACTGCGGTACGGAACTGACATTCGATATCCTAACCCCGTAAATTGAAAAATATAGACAGCCGCCAATAACAACAGCAGTATCAAAGAAATGCAACAGCATAATATGATTTTCTTTTTCTTTGATTTTATTTTCATATTTATTTCGTCTCCTTTTGTTTACAGTATCGTCCGTGAGTTTTGCAGACCTCGTTTATGTTTTCAGTTCTGCCATATTCATCAAAACATACTCAACAGAAAATCCCATATCATGTGCAGTGCCACAGGGACAAGGATATTTCTGCTTTTCAGAAATGTAATACTGAATACGATACTCAGAATGATGATCTGGACAAATCCCAAATGAAGAAAAGCCTCAGTCAATTGACCGTGAATAGTCCATGTAGGGATATGGATCGCCACGAACATCAGTGAATTGAGCAGTATCGCTCTCCACTGATTTGTTCGCTCTTTGCCGACCATGGCATTAAGCAGCCAACCGCGGAATACCATTTCTTCCGTGATGCCGACAAAGGTATACTCTATAACTTGCTTAACATCGAAATCACTGTTTAATGTCAGCGAGCCTTTTCTGAGATACCCACAGACAAGGGGATAAAGTATAAAGAACAGAAATACAGGCAGAAACTTCAGCCATTTTACCTTTGCGGTGAACATCTCTTTCAGCCCGATACAGACATCATCTTTGTAATGATGTACAAGAAGTGCTGCCGGAAGAACCCATACAAGGTTCTTGATCACAACCGTCTTTACGATCTCCGAAATAATTTCTCCTGGGCATATATTATCAATAATCGGTTTCATGAGAAATTCAAACAAAGCCCATATTGTATAAAACGCAATGATATATAGGATAAGTGCTTTGTTTTTGGATATACGTTTTTCGATGATTTTCATTGCTGCATACCTCCACTGTTCTTTATTCAAGTAAAAAAAGTTCTTCTACAGGTATTTTAAGATACCTTGCAAGTCTGATCGCAAGCTCAAGCGTGGGATTATACTTATCGTTCTCTATAGCATTGATTGTCTGCCTTGAAACTCCGACAGCATTTGCCAATTCATCTTGCGTCAGCTTCTGTGTCTTTCGCAGTTCTTTTAATCTGTTATTCATATTATGCTCCCATAACCTATTTCCTGATAGAGAGTATAAGCAGTAGTGCCACTGCTGCTATTGAGGAAAGAAGAATGACAAGCCCCTTTTTCCAGCGTTCATCTCCGAAATCATGTCTGTATATCAGCGAAGCTCCGCCGCGCATCAGTAATCCAACCAGTAAAATATACAAGGGCATAAACTCTAACTTGTGCCTGAAAATGCCTAGAACAAGCCACACAACAAGCATAAACTGGGTATAGTAATAAGCTGATATAATACTTTTGTTGCGAATTTCTTTTTCCATTTCATCGGGTTTGCTTTTCTTGAACATACAATAAACCTCCGATCATAATCGTATAATCAAAAATGTCAAGAACTCTTTACATTTTTGATTATATACAACAAAAGCCAAAATGTCAAGAGTGTTTGACATAATTGGCAGTTATGTACATCAAACCTGCTTCTGGCACATGCCGATTTGTACACTATAACAAGGCGATGGGAAGCTTTACAGCTGTATGCCGATATCTCTAAGTCAATCGGTTGTAGAATTCTGTATATAAAGTTCGTCACACAGAAAAATGTATTTCTGCGGGCTGTTTCATTATTCAGTTCAATGCCTTAGAAAAACCTTTGCGTGGGAAAATTGGTAATGGCAGTTTTGTGTGCTCCTGTTATTGAAGAAGAATGAAATGTACTATCATCACCAGCTGCTTCACCGACCATTTTGATAGCAGCAACAAAGAATAAAACAAAGAGTCCCCGCGAGGGGACTTCTTCGTTCATATACGTATTCTTGACTTTTGACGACAGTGCGGTGTATAATATGGATAATACATTAGTTACTATGATAAATCGGAATTTACCGCTATGAGGTGAAAGCATGAACAAAAAACAAAAAGAAAATATTTATGGTTTTATTTATGGCTTATCAAATTCTTTATGTTGCATTCTTCTTACCTTCGTTGCGATTTTTCTGATATTCCGTTTCATCAGACTTTTTGAGCTACGTATAATTTTATCAATCATATCATTTATCGGAGCAGCTTTTTTTGAAGAACGTATGATTATCAATGGCGCTTTTCACACTCTTGCCTTCTTGAACATGAGTAAGAACTTTTCTGGTTGAATTATCTTTAGCACTTGCAGTTGCCTTTTCATATTCTTCTGCAGCTGGTTTTAATACCTCGTCAATAAAAAATTCTGCAATTCTCCCACATAAGTTTTCAGGAGAAATATCCGGAATGACATTTTTGAATTTACCGCATATCTTTTGTTCATTCTCAGATTTTTCACTAGGTTTTTTGTTCAAATATTTTTCGATAAGATTTTCAATTCCGGATTTGTTTATATTTCCCGGCTGACTGATTATATCGTATGCAATTTCACCGATAGAATTACCACGGTTATATCCTTTATATACACTATCAGAATTACGCTTGTCGGTTATAACAGAAGTATCTTTTACAGAGCTCTGAAATAATTCCCTTGTGAGTTCAGCTTTTGTGAGCCCAGCTCCTTTAATGTAAAGATTAGAGATAAAATTTTTATACACTATAATACCTCCTAAATTATCCAATTATCCTTTTTCTGAAGTTTTTGATAAAAACTAATAAATTACAACAAAAGCATAGCTGGAACAAACTGATGTATTTGTGACAAAGCACGTATAAAAGGATAATTGGTTAAATACGTTGATTATATTTTGTGGGTGTGGTATCATATGTTTGTGGGAAAACCACAGGCGCCTGTCCCACACTGTAGGAACAGTTTACTGCTGTTCCACACCGAGCATTACGAGTTCCATCAGCAAGTGATGTTCATTATTAAAATAGGAGGCAGCTTTCGGCTTACCTCTATTCTATTGCTGCCTCCAGAAGGAGGTACAGGTATGACCCCGAAGGAAATAGCCGACAGGATAAAGGACACTGAGAAAATATCAGTGTCTGATCCTGACCACGCAGCGGACGAAATCGTTCCTGGAGTTATTAAGAGCGGTATACTCTTTTATGACAACAGAACGCCGGTTATCAAGATGCCGCTGCACTATCAGCGGATTAAATCTGCTGATGAAGAGGCACTTATTTTCAATATGCTTGACGAAAAGCAGCAGAAAATAGTGCCTTTCAAGGAAATCAAAGAGGCTGCAAAGCGTCTCTGCTACATTCCAGATCTTCAGGTCGATTTGACCGAGGAATTTTGGGAGAGTCAGAGGTTTGTTAATCTGGTGCATGGAGTATATGACATTATGCAGCAGGAAATAGTTCCTGTTCGTCATCAACACATGTTCGATTACTTCATAAATATCAGATACAAGCCGAAATGTACTTTGGAAGATGCGCCTACGTTTAAACATTATATCGAAACGAGCGTAGGCATGGAGCAGTATGAGTGTCTTATGAGGGTACTCGGATACTGCCTCAGCAGTCTCACCAAGGGGCGCAAGGCCTTTGTGTTCTACGGAATCGGACGTACAGGCAAGAGTACTATATTAAATGTACTCGAAGCTGTTATCGGCGGAGGATTGGTTTCTCATGAGCCGTTTCACACAATGTCCGGCGAAAGAGCCAAAGCTCACTACGAAGGCAAACGTGTGAATATCAGCAGAGAGACCAGCACAAAGCCGAACCGTAATGAGGAGTCATTCAAATCGCTCGTCAGCTGTGAATACACTACTGGTTCTGAGAAGTTCGAGAAACAACGCGATTTCGTTGCAACTTTGAGTTTTGTCTTTGCGGGCAATTCCGATGTGGACTTTACTTTCATGGATGACGCCATTCTCGATCGTCTGGTATACATTATTTTCAATAAGACAATACCAGAGGAAGAGATTGACCTCGACCTTGAGGAGAAGTTGCTCGCAGAAAAAGATATCATCTTTTCCATGGCTTTGGACAGTCTCAAGGAGTTGATTAAAGACAAATACGACTTCAAAATGGCACCTATCGCCGAAGAGCATATCAGGCACCGCAGATACCTCATACACAGCGCTGAGAGTTTCATTGCTGAAAAGTGCAAGATATCAGAAAGCGGAAAGGTATCTAAGGTTGTACTGTATGCAGCGTATTTGGCTTTTTGCAAGGCTAATGCTTTAAAACCGGAAGGACGCAATACGTTCTATGACAAGGTGCGTAATTACAGTGCATCTATCACAGATGGTAGAGCTCCTGACAGCGCTGGAAACAGCGTACAAGGATTTCATGGAATCTCTCTTGTCGGAGATGAGCGTCAGGTGATTGATGAAGAATCTGATGAGTAAAAAGTATCTATATCCTGGGGCGATAAGCCCCGGGGTGTAGATAATCATTCAGCTGCACCGTAAGGTGTGGGAGTAGGCAATTATTGTGGGAATGACCGCTACAAGATTAGCAGTCGTACCCACAGTTATCAACGAAAGGAACTATAACATGGAAAACAATAAAATGGATGCGGAAATCAAGTTCCGCTGTTTACTTGAAGAAAAAGGATTACTTAAAAAGAGCGCAGATGAAGTCGGCTTGAGCATGAGCGACTTCATTCGTTCACTTATATTCGGCAAGGAAAAGCTTGTGCTTCTCTCAGAAGGCTCAGAAATAGCAAGATCATTATTTATGATTCACACCGACCTTGATTACTTCCGTAACAACGGAGGTATTCCAAAAGAATCTGTAGGTGCAATAACAGGCGCTCTGAATGATGTCTCAACTAAACTCGATGCTGTCTCTGAAAAATTGACAGATATCCACGCTGAAAGTGAGGAGGTCGAGGCTGATGAGTAAGCTTAAAGGAGTTGCAGCTGTTCTCAAATTCATAAACGGACATAATGCTGGTCCTGATTCGTTAAGAGCAATATGTAACTATACCAAAGATAAGGATAAGACCAAAGATGGAACACTTATAGCCACACACGGATGTTCAAGGGAACATCCTGTTGAGGATATGTTGTGTAATAAACGTCTTCACAATAAAACGCATGGTAAGCAGTATGAGCATTTCGTGCTTGCGCCGTATCCTAATGGTTCGGACAATTCGCCCGAAAAAGTACTTAAAGCAGCAAAGGAGATTGTTGCTACGGTTTTCCCCGAGCATATGGCTGTTATCACTGTTCACACAGACACAAAAGTTGTCCATGCACATACGGTGCTTGATGCTGTGAACGCGGTGACAGGTCGTAAATTTTCACAGAGTCCTTCCGACCTGAACAGAGTTAAGCAGAAAGTGAACAACATACTTGTGAAGCACGGCTTCGAGATAATCACAGCCAGTGCTAATGACTTTGTTGACCATACGGACTACTCGAAAGAAGAAGGTTTTGACTTTCTTGAACTTGATGAATTTGAGATGATTACAGAGTCAGATATTGAAGAAATATCGGAAGATACTGACTCTATTAGGTCCAATAATACACCAAATCTTTCATGGAACTGGGATTTCCCCAGATACAATAATAACATTTATGGAGGTTATAATATGAATAATGTAAACTATCCACGCTATATGTCTCAGGCACAGACTACGCCTGCATCAGTTCCTGCAACAACTACTCCTGCTAGTGTTGGCGGAACGGAAACTGGAAAAATGATGATGAAGTTAAATCCTAACTATGAAAGTGATCCTTCAGAACCCCCTGTAATAATTTATACGGAAACTGCCCAAACTACTGAAACCAAGCCTGAAATAGAATCGACGAACTATGGTGTGCAGACAATACAGGAATCTCCTGTTTCTTCACCTACTGTTGAGGTTGTTAACTCAGAACTCCCTGCAGCACAGTCTACTCAGAATATGACAGTTTCCTCTACTTCATTTGATACTGTTCCGGCAACAGCAGTAAATAGCTATCCCAATACGTCGGTAGTAACTAGCCCGATCTTCCGCATCAAGGGAAATCCTGATGCTAATCTTGCAGGCTTTAACGAGCTTGTTGAGTATACTATGGCTGACGCGCAGAAACGTCAGCGTGATGTTGCTAACCTTGCCCTGGCTATGCAGAAATACGGTCAGCAGACTGGCTATCCGTCAAATGTATCAATATATGCCGGTCCTATCTTCGACATTGATATGACAGGTGGCATGTATCAGCCACTGCCCGCATATGATACTAATCAGTCATTACCAGGATATGATACGAATCCGTGTTTGCCCGGATATAATAAGAATAAGTTTTAAGACCGTGGTGCGCCCTTCGGGGCGCTTCCCCGATTCAATTATATAACACTTAAATCCTAACGTCAAGTGAAAGGAGAGATAATTATGTTGACAACCGAGAACGCATTTCAAGAATATCCTGATATCATTTCGGTGAAGCAACTTCAGGAGATGCTGCATATCGGTAAAAACAGAGCATTGGAACTTCTAAGAAATAATGAAATTTCGTGTATCAGGATAGGATACACGTTCAAGATCCCAAAGGTAAATGTGATAGAATTCATTAATCGCAATGCTATCGGTAACTGAATATTTTCAAGTCTGCCGCAGGGATAAACTTGCGGCAGATATTTATAGGAGGGATAAACGTGAAGTATAGCATTCATATCAATAAGACGATATGGCACGTTAGTTTTTATGTTAGAGATGCCAATGGAAAGAACAGGCTGAAGCAGCTGTCTACCGGAATCAAGGGATTAGATAACAGGGGAAATCAGATCAATAAGCGAAAAGCGGAAGAGAAAGCAAAGGAGATTATCGCTAAATTTGAAGGGACAATTGACAGTGAATATGGTGGCTGGACTCTGGATAAGTGCGTAGCCTACTGTCTGGAACTTAAGAAGTCTAAGTTGTCGCCGACAACATATAATGATTATCTTAGTGCTCTTGATAAGCATCTGACGCCCTATTTCTCAAAAAGGAAGCCTATACGAGAACTAAAACCAAAGGACATCGAAAACTTTTGCAGCTATAAGCTTGGGGAGGGCAAGAATCCTAAGACAGTAAATAAACTGCTGAGCCTTATCGGACCTGCATTCAGGTATGCGGAGAAAAATGATTTCATAATCAAAAACCCCATGAGCGTAGTGGACAAGCCTTCTAAAGTTCGTAGCGAGACTCAATACTATACAGCTGAGCAGCTGAATACTCTCGCCAAGGCTGCTAAAGGCTCATACATAGAAACGCCGGTCATACTTGCTATGGTGCTCGGACTGAGACGCTCTGAGATAATCGGCATCACATGGGATAACGTAGACTTTGAGAACAGGCTGATTCATATAAGACAGAGCGTAGTAAATGGTGATCCAAGTATAATGCCCAAAGGTACATACAAGGTCATAGGTAAAGCCAGCGGAAGACGTAGGCGTGATATTATATTGAAGACTATGCTCAAGACTGACAGCAGCGTCCGTAGCTTCACTATGAACGACGCATTGTACAACTACCTGAGGACTCTCAAGGCTAAGCAGGATGTTATGCCGCGCGAGACAAAAGCGTATATGGACTTTGTGTGCGTGAATGCAGTTGGAGCACTTATAACGCCAGATGCAATAACATCACAGTTCAGGAAACTACTCGACAGAAACAATCTGCCTCATATAAAGTTTCATGCTCTGAGGCATTCGTGTATCAGTCTTCTCGCAAATAATACGGCTTTCTCGATGAAGCAAATACAGGACTATGCTGGTCACAGTGACTTTCTCACGACTTTTAACGTGTACAGCCACAGCGATGATTCGGCTAAAAAGACTGAAATGGACTATATCACTAGTTGCTTTTCTGATCTTTTCGGTACTGACAAAGAAGAATAAACAAATAGCAGGTGCTTCTTATAATGGGAGCACCTGCTTGAATTATGTATTATTGTAATCTGTGTGGTTCAACTGTTCACTGACATAATATCGTTCATAGTTACACCTTCAATAAGATCTATAGAGTAGGGAAATAACCATAAAACGCCGTCCGACGCTCTTTTTTGTTTCAAGACAAACTTTTTGCCGTCTGCCGTTGAAAGATAACGCCTATTCATAATCTGAGGCTTATATTCCGTACATCCTTTGCTCTTGAGGTATTCAGTGAATTCGTCGAAATCCTTGACCATTATTGCCTGATAAGAGTTGCTGTAAGTATCTTCGTAAACGTCATTTGATGAGAGCGTACCGGTTTCGAGAATGCTGTAATCAGTTCCACAGTTGACTTTTATCAGCGTCAAAGCATCGGAAGCAGAAGTGTATTCCTTATTTGAAAAAGTCATTGCTAATCCTGCAATGCTGCCTAATATTAGACTGATTATGACAGAAATCAGGATGGTCACTATTTTTTGGGAAGTTGACATTTTTTTCATAGTATGCTCCTTTCATTGCAGGAATTGACTGTATAATTTATTATATATCATGCCTTTGAATTTGTCAATTAATGTTTATATAATTATACGTATAAGGGTAAAAAGACGAAAATTGACTATACTACAATTTGCTTTTCTGGTCTGTTCGATACATAAGGAAGAATAAACAAATAGCGGGTGCTTCTTATAATGGGAGCACCTGCTTATGTTATATATGCTTGCTTATTACTTCTTATGGCAGCAGCCTTGACTTTGGGCTACTGTGCAGTGTATAATATGGATAGTAAGCAGTTTTACCGCGATAAATCGGAATTTAACTGTGAAAGGGGTGTTGCGTATGAAAACGATAATAATAAAAATGAATCAAAAGAGTGAAATAGATAATATAGGAGGATTATCATTTGATTAAAATTGAATTATTATCAGAAAGAAATTTCTGTTTAGAATCATTGGATTTATATAACAGAAAACAGAATGTAAATAAAGTATATCGAAGAATAGACGGAGAATATACATTAGTAGAATGCAAATATACCGAAGATTGGGATCTAAACAAAAAGCGTTCTGTGGCAAAGCAAATAAGCAGTGATGATTATATTACATACGTTGCATTAGATAATGAAAAAGTTGTTGGCTTTATAGGGCTATTAAGGAAACTAAATGGTCCATACATGATTCTTGATATGATGCAGGTATCTTCTGAATGTAGAGGTCAAGGTGTTGGCAGACAATTATTTGAAGTAGGAAAAGCTGAAGCAAGAAAAGCTGGTGCAGAGGCTTTGTACATATCTGCTTGTTCTTCTGAGGAGACGATTGCATTTTACAGAGCAATGGGAAGTGGCCTGGCAAGTAATCCTATAAAAGAAATTGCTGAAGAGGAACCATTTGACCTTCAGATGATTTGTCCTGTGAAAGATTAAGTGGTGATTAAATTCTGATTCAGCTTAGTACCATGACAGGTTCAAAGCTTATATAAAAATGATACATAGAGTCCCCGCACTTGCGGGGATTTGTCACGTTTAAAAATATTAACATTAGGAAAGTATTAGGAAAATAACGAAAAAAGCACTTCCGATTTCTCAGAAGTGCCTATTTCATGAGGGTGGGAGATGGGATTCGAACCCACGGTCTTCGGGACCACAATCCGACGCTTTAACCAGCTAAGCTACACCCACCATATTCAATAAATAAAAACGAAGCTCTCCATTAGATGGAGTCAAGTAACGGAGAGTTTCGGAATGGCGCGCCTTGCTGGATTCGAACCAGCGGCTTACTGCTTAGAAGGCAGTTACTCTATCCAGCTGAGTTAAAGGCGCACAGAAAAGATTAGCAGCCATAGCTGCTAAATGAATGGAGCGGGTGATGGGAATCGAACCCACGTGTTCAGCTTGGAAGGCTGACATTCTACCATTGAACTACACCCGCACGGCGTTTCAACAGAAAATATTCTATCACATTCTAAGCTGAATGTCAATAGCATAATTGAAAAAAAGTCATATTGCCTAATTTTTTTGCGTGCTGCGGTGACTTGAGAGGCAAAATGCTGATTAATTGCATAAACCTCAAAAAAAGAAATAAAACAGTGTCACAAAAAGAGATGAAATTGCGTCTAATATAATAGAGTGTTGCGTTTTAAGAAAAAAACAGAAAAGTGACGTTTTTGTAATTTAAAAGTCACGTTAATGTCATGCTGACGTTTTATAATGATATCATACCCTGAAAAACGCCGGTTCAGCATTAGAATATTGTTACAAAAAATTCTTGCATAAGCGTAAATGTCTTGAAAAAGATTAAGATTTTTGCAGAAAAAAGCCAAAAAGTCTTACTGTGAACTTGACAAAGCTTTATCAATGTTATATTATAGATAATTGAGAGATATTGTTTCAGTCTTGATCTTGTCTGATTTTGGAAAAATTTTTGTATCGATGCACAAAATTTACTTTTTGATTTGTTTATAATAAGCAGACCGGATTTTTCGCGCAGGCATCAAGTCTGAAAAAGCGGAGTATGATTATAGGGATCATATTCGGGGAATAAATATCGAAACGGAGGGGTAAAGGGTAAAGCAGGGGCTTTATTAAATTAAAATAAAAAAATATATTTTTTTGTTCGACTTTTTTGCGTTGTTTGGACACTAATATAAAGAGGCATAAAAAAGCCGATGAAAAAACAATTCAGGACAAAAGATTTTTTGTGAGGTTGTATTCAAATGAAAAAAAGTACAAAAAATCAGTGCGGAAGAAGAGGCGAGCGCGTTTTCAGCAATGTCTGTGTAATGCCGAGCCTTATAGGAGTAATGGTATTCTTCCTTGTTCCGTTCTGCATAGTAATATACTATTCTCTAATCAACAACCCTGTACTGAAAGAATTTGTGGGACTTGAAAACTATACAAAACTTTTCAGTAATGCGGCATTCACAAAGGCAGTAAAGAATACAGTATTCTTTTCGCTTGTGTCTGTACCGCTGTCGGTAATACTTTCTCTTGGGCTTGCTATGCTTCTTGAGAGAAATATCCCGGGAAAAAGTATATTCAGAACATTTTTCCTTAGTCCGCTCATGGTCCCGACGGCATCGGTCGTTCTTGTGTGGCAGGTGCTCTTCCATAATCACGGAACCGTAAATCAGGTGATAGAAGCTTGCGGCGGACATGGTATTGACTGGATAAAGTCGCCTTACGGACAGGTAATCATAATATGTATGTTCCTATGGAAAAATCTTGGATATAACATGATACTGTTCATGTCGGCACTCTGCGCGATACCTCGTGATATCATCGAGGTTGCAGACCTTGAAGGCGCAAGCGGCTTCTACAAATTCGTACATATCAAGCTGAGATACCTTTCTCCTACGATACTTTTCGTACTTATCCTTTCAATGATAAATTCATTCAAGATATTCAGAGAGGTATATCTGCTTACGGGTAATTACCCGCAGGATAAGCTTTATATGCTCCAGCACTTTATGAACAATACCTTCAACAGTCTGGATTATCAGAAGCTTTCCGCAGCGGCTGTACTCTTTGCACTTGTTATGATAGTTGTCATGGCAATACTCCTCATCGCGGAGAATATCTTCGGAAAGGATGTGGAGAACTGATGAGCTTTAAAGTACCTACACCTGGGATAAGAGCACGCAGGAAGGCATTTGATATTATAGTGCTGGTGTTTATCCTGCTTGTTGCGATACTGTTCCTTTTCCCAACGGTGCTCACCATTGCCAATTCATTTATGACTTCAAATGAGATATCTGCGAATTACGGCGCAATGTTCTCCAATATGACGGAGAATAAAAAGACATTCATATCAAACAATGTCAATCTTAAATTTATACCCGATAAAGTGACCTTTGCGCAGTATAAAGCCGTATTGATACAGAATTCGGATTATCTTCTCAAATTCTGGAATTCCGTTATGCTTACAGTACCGATAACAGTATTCCAGATGCTTGTTGCGATACTTACCTCATATGGTTTTTCGAGATACCCCAACAAGTTCAAGAGCATTATCTTTTTTGTATACATAATCCTTATGATAATGCCCTATCAGGTAACTCTTGTACCTAATTTCCTTGTAGCGGATAAATTCCATATGCTCGACACGAGAAAGGCTATCATACTTCCTGCCATATTCTCACCGTTCAGTATTTTCCTGCTGACAAAGGTAATGAGGCGTATACCGATATCCTACGTTGAGGCTGCAAAGCTTGACGGCGCAGGTGAATTCAAGATACTCACAAAGATATATGTACCCCTTTGCAAGGGCGCGATAGTTTCCATAGCTATGCTGGTATTCATTGATTACTGGAACATGGTCGAACAGCCCCTTGTACTTATGAAGGAAAGTACGCTCCATCCGCTTTCGGTATTCCTGTCACAGATAAATACAGGAGATATCGGACTTGCCTTTGCCGTAGGAACGGTCTATATGATACCTACGGTGCTGATGTTCCTCTACGGAGAGGATTATCTGGTAGAGGGCATAACCTATTCGGGCGGAATAAAGGGTTGAGTTGATAAAAATTTGAAAAATATACAATATTATATAAGAACAGTTGTCAGAGCTATTCTCTCAAAGGAGTAATAATATGAATGAGACAAAAGAAGTTAAGGCTATAAAGCTTGCAGGCGAAGAAAAAGAAAAAATGTCGCCTGCAAAGAGAAGAGATATCATAAAGACGCTCATTATCATTTTTCTTGCGTTGATGCTGATACTCACCTTCTTCTCGAATACCATAATGAACAGGTCTCTGCCTGAGATATCAACAGAGACTGCCACCTCGGGAAAGCTTACCGAGCGTATAGAAAAAAAAGGCACAGTCGAGGCTAATCAGTCCTATAATGTTACCGTTGAAGGCAACAGAGTCGTTGAAAAGATACATATAAAAAAGGGACAGGAAGTCAAGAAGGACGATGTCCTCTTCACTATCAATTCGGTTTCAAACGAAAAGCTTGAAGAAGCAGAGGCTGAACTCGACAAGGCAAAGCTTGAGTATGAAACAGCTCTTCTTAAGGATCCTGTGGATTATTCAGCGGAAAACCAGAAAATAAAGGCTGCACGTGACGAGCTCAATTCTGCGATCGCAAAGCGTGATGCAGCAAGAGCAAATGAAGCAAATGCTTCTTATGCAAGATCGGAATACAGTTCAAACAAGTCTGAACTTTCAAAGCTTACAGCACAGCAGGAAAAGCTTGATTCAGCTCTCAAGGCTATAAGAACAGATTCATATGAAGAAGCGCCTTATGATTATATAGGCGAGCTTCCTGATTTATTAAGCAGCTTTGAGTTTGCTGACGCTGAGTATAAGAGCGCATCTGAGGCATATCAGACAGCTCTCGCAAGTGACGGCGTAGGAATTGATCTTTTAAAGGCAGAGCGCGATGAAAAGCTGACTGCAAGAGAAGAGGCAGAAAGCGCATACAATGATGCAAAGAATTCCATACGCGACGATTTCAACTCACGTCTTGCAGATCTTGAAGGTCCTATAAGCGATCTTAAAAACAAGATAGCAGATTATGAAGCAAAATATGGTGAAAAGGGTACGGAAAGCTATGATACGCTTGCCGATACAGTTATACAGAAGCAGAACGCCCTTGAAGAGCTTATTATAGGTCTTGATAAGGATAAGCAGAAGAACAGTATAACAGACAAGAAAAATGCACTTGATCTTGAGTCTAAGAAAAAGGCTATAGAAAAGATGCAGGTAAAGGTAGACAAGATGAAGAAGGAAGCTAAGTCTACCGAAGTAAAGTCAAAGTATTCGGGCGTTGTAAGTTCAATAAATGTTCAGCCGGATGCAAAAACTACAGAGGGCGAGCCTCTTGCAGTCATCACTCTTGTTGAAGACGGCTTTACAGCAAAGGTATATGTTGATAATGACAGCGTAAAGAAAATAAAGAAGGGTGTAGAGGCTGATATCGTAAACCACTACGGCGGTGATATAACAGCCGTTCTCACCGAGATAAAGAACGACTCCTCCAATCCAAAGCAGAAGGAACTTACCTTCTCACTGACAGGAGAGGTTGAGGCAGGTGAAAGCTTAGATTTTTTAATACCTCTCGGAAGCGGAACATATGACGCTATCGTGCCGAGAAGTGCTGTTTATGACAGCGGTGACGGAAAAATCGTTTATACAGTACGTTCAAAGAGCACACCTCTCGGAAATCGTTATTATGCTGAAAAAGTCAATGTTAACGTAGAGGCACAGGATGCTGTATCATGTGCTGTTTCAGGCGGTATCAGCAGGGGCGATTATATCATAACCGCATCAAGCAAACCTTTTGATCCGGGTGATCAGGTCCGCATGAAGGATAAATAAGGTGGTGGACCTTATGAGATCAAAAATCAAGCTGAAGCATAAGATAATAACAGCGATAAATGCAGCTGCTGTAGCAGGAGCTATAATCCTTACGGTAATTGGAAGCTCTGCTGCAAAAGCGCAGAGATACAATTATGCGTGGCAGCGTTGGAAATGCGACAGCAAGGAAAACTACGGACAGGTGAGCTGCTACTTAGGCAAGGAAGCAGGCTTTGATCTCAACAGCGTAAACTCTGTTAGGAACCAGCTGTTGTCAAAGCTTTCAGATGCGTCTGTGACTCCGCAGGAGGGAAAAAAGCTCATATCCTATGCTTACAGTACCCCTGTTGGAAATGCCACGATGACCTGTGACGCTACGAGAAGAGTGGATGCTGATTTTACAGCGGTAGGCGGAGATTTCTTCTTCTTCAGGAATTTTACTTTGCGAAGCGGTTCGTTCTTTTCTGATGATGACCTGATGCATAACGGCGCGGTGATCGACCGAAAGGCGGCATTTACGCTTTATGGCTCCGATGACATCATAGGTAAGAATTTATATGTAAACAATGTCAAGCTTTTTGTAATGGGAGTTATTGATCTGCCTGCTACAAAAGCCGAAAAAAGCTGCGTAAACGATATTCCGAAGGCGTATATAACCTATGATGCTGCCGATCTTATTTTTGGTGAAGGCTCATATGACAGCACAGGACTCAATAATGGATCAGGGCTTAAGAGAGTTACCTGCTTTGAGTGCATATCTCCAGATCCTGTAGAGAATTTTACTTATAATATCATAACAGGAAAAAATAGCATTGCCGAACAGTATAAAGGTAAAATAAGCGTAGTAGACAATAAAAAACGCTTTGAACCGAAAACAAGGATTAAGGCACTTAAAAAGATAGACGATTTTGTGGTGGTCAAGGAGGATGTGATCTATCCTTACTGGGAGAATGCATCAAGAATGACTGATGTAAAGCTTTCGTTTATCTACGGAGCAAGAAGGCTTCTTCTGATAATACCGGTTATAACAATGGCTGTCCTTTTTATAAAGGCTCTCATGTTATATAATAGAAAAAAAGCAGGTCTGAAAAAGGCTCTTGCCGATTGGCTTTCAGTGAAGTGGAGCGAACTGAAAGGAAAGTTCGGAAAAAAAGCCGTGCAGGCCGCAGAGAAAGAAAGCTGAAGCATAAAGCGGAGGCAAACAAAAGAAAGTATTTATAAAAACCGAAATGAGGAAATATTATGGAAAAAAACAATTTCAAACGAATCACAGCATTATCAGCAGCACTTGCCGTAATAGCAGGTTCAGCAGCTTCATGCGGTAAGAACAGCAAGGACAGCAAGGCAGAGAAAAAGACTGCTCAGGAGCTCATGGCTGCTTCTTACCGTGCTGTAAATATCGAGACTGATTTCGAGTTTAATGAGATCAGCGATATGAAAAAGCTTGACGATGGACGTATCTTTATCAGCACGTACAATTACGGTGGGGGTATGCCTACATTCTATCTCGCAGATGCCGGACTGGAAAACTTTGAAGAGAAGAAGATCGAACTTGACATCAAGGATAATGAAGATGTAAGAACCGAGTCTGAAATGACATCTGACGGCGATATCATGGTAATGGCAACATTTACCGATTACGGCGACCAGAAGAAGCCTGATTTTGACTCTCCTGATTTTGATCCGGAGAAGTTTGACTATGAGGAGTTCTACAAGAACGTAAAGGAAACATATAAGTTATATACTGTTGATCTTGACGGAAAGGTAACCTCTGAGAAGGAGATCAAGGGTCTTGATAAGTATTCCGATGATGAGGAGAAAACAAGTATCTCCAGTTTCTTCCCATTAGGCGGAGGTAAAGCTCTGCTTTCGATCTATTCATATGGCGAAGAGAAGTTCCTCTCTGTTGAGGCTGACGGAAGCTTAGGCGATGAGATCAAGGTAAGCGATTTTAACTGGGTAAACAGTATTTCAGATATGGGTGACGGAACACTTGCTGTTATGGGCTATGCCAATAACGGCGAAGCTGTAAAGTTCCTTGATGCGGAAACATTAGCTGAAACAGGCGATGAGCTTAAGCTTGATGAAATGGGTAACGGCGGCATGAGCAGCCTGTTCATCGGAAATGATGAATATAAGTACTTTGCTTCAACAGGCAAGGGACTTTATGGTCTTGATAAGGACGGAAAGCCTACAGAGATTGTTAACTGGGTCGATTCCGATATGGGCGAGGGTTATGTAACAGCCTTCATTCCTGTCGAAAACGGCGAATTCATCATTGCATACAACGATTATTCACAGAACAGCCAGACCGGTCTTTACAGACTCACAAAGCGCGATGCTTCAGAGCTTGAAAATACAAAGGTCATCACTGTCGGCGTACTTTACGATGACTGGGATGTAAAGAGCAAGGTATCTGCATTCAATAAATCACATGAAGGCATAAGATTTAAGATAGAAGATTACAGCAAGTATGATGAGTATGATGATTCAGGAATGACAATCACTTCAGGCGAAAGTCAGCTCAAGAAGGACATCGTTTCAGGAAAGGCTCCTGATATGATCGTTTCCTACAATCACGGAATTATCGACAGCCTTTACAAGAAGGGACTCTTTTTAGACCTTTATGATATGCTTGCTAAGGACGGAGATATCAGCAAGGACGATATCATGCCAAATGTACTTGATGCATGTGATATCGGCGGAAAGCTCTATTCTCTCTCTCCTTCCTTCACAGTACAGACATTGGCTGCAAAGAAGTCAAACTGTGACAAGGAAAACTGGACAATTGATGAGATGATAGACACATATAATAATCTCCCTGAGGGGATGAGCTTTACTATGCTTGACTGTAAGGAATCTATGCTTTCTATGGTTATTTCTGCACTTTCGGATGCTATAGATTACGAAAAGGGCACCTGTAACTTCGATACTCCCGAATTCAGAAAGCTCCTTAGCTTCATTGATCAGTTCCCGTCACAGGAAGAAGTTATAGACTGGGATGACCCTAACGCACAGGAAGAAATCTTCAACAATGACAATATCAAGAATAATAAGATGCTTCTTGAGAATTTCTATTTAGGTGACTTCGCAGAATATACACGTGAATTAAAGGGTAAGTTTGAGGGCGATCTGTCATTTGTAGGATATCCTTCAACTAATGGCAAGGGTAGTATCCTCAGCCTTAATCAGAACTATGCTATCCTCGCAAATTCAGAGTATAAGGACGAATGCTGGCAGCTTATCAAGTCGGCATTTGTGTCAGATGATGATGACTCAATGTATTCATACGGCTTCCCTGCACTCAAGTCAAAGTTTGACGAAATGGCTGAAAAGAGCATGAAAAAGCCTACTTACAAGGACGAAAACGGCAAGGAAGTCGAAGAGGATCTCGCTTACTATTCAAGTGATGGCAAGGAGATCAAAATAGATCCTCTTAACGCGAAGGAAAAGGACACTATCGTAGAGTATATCAAGAATACAACACAGATTGGTGCTTCTTTGGACCCTGATGTATCTATTATACTTGAGGAAGAGATAATGGCTTACCTTAAGGGTGAGAAGAAGGCTGACGAGGTCATCGACCTCATTCAGAACCGTATATCACTTCTTGTAAGTGAGCAGAGCTGATAAGGCTTTATCGTTACATTAATAATGCTATACCGATATATTCGTATATAAATACAACCTCCTTAATTTTTGGCTCTGCCCTATGGGGCAGAGCCTTTTCCTTTTGTTGACAATATAAATTAAAAATGCTATACTTGTGATATTGAAATACGATCACTGTAGTAAGGGTGTGGATATGAGCAAGCGTGTAAGGATATTGACAGCGGTTTTGTTTCCATGTGCTGCTGTACTTATATATATATTCAGAAATTCAATAACAGAAGCAGGGCAGATGATGCCGGAATGTGCCATACATAAGCTCACGGGGGCATGGTGTACGGGCTGCGGCAATACCCGCAGTGTTAATGCGCTTCTCCACGGTCAGCTGTGGAGAGCGGTAAGATACAATCCATCGGTGCCTTTTCTTGTATTAGTGAGCTTGCTGTTTTATGCAGAGACAGTCATAGGCATATGGAATGACAGGGTAAAGCTCCTGCCGCGTAAAAAGTGGATATGGTGGACCATACTTGCTTTATTCCTTGCATTTTTTATACTGAGGAACTTTATCAGCGTTCTTACGCCTGTATCGTGAGGTTTGACAAAAGCAATGCGCTTCCTGAAAAGGAGGCGCATTTTTTTGATGTATATGTTGATTTATTAGCAATTAGATGTTATAATATAATACGTATACAATAACCGCCGTTAGGCAGTCATTGCCCTGAGCTTTGTTCAGGGAACGCACATTTCTTTATGTCTGGCTCATTTTTTCATTTCGGGGTGGTGAGCAGACGTTGATATAAGCGCATAATATTTTTCGGAGTGAAAAGAATGAATAAATATAAAAAACTTGTATTTAATACGGGTATTTTCGCCATAGGTACATTTGGCTCAAAGATACTGGTTTTACTGCTTAACAGACTATATACAGCTAATTTAAGCTCTCATAATCTCGGAATAAAGGGACTTCTTGTCACAATGGCTCTGTTTTTGCAGCCTATTTTTACTTTTGCCTTGCAGGAGTATCTTATACGCTTCGGACTCGACAAGGATTACGACAAGCGACAGGTATTCAATACCTCAGCTGTAATGACTACAGTTGGTATGCTGCTTATGGCTTTTGTAATGCCGCTGCTTGCCGCTGTACCCGCACTTGATTTCGTAAAGGGTTATTCGCTGCTGCTTGTAGTTTACGTCATAACGTCGTCATTCCGTATGCTTTGTCAGCAGTTCGTCCGCGCACTGGACAAAGTAAAGCTTTTCTCCATAGATGGTATATTAGCGGTGCTTACCCTGCTTATATTCAATGTAATTTTTATTTCCGTACTGCACTGGGGCGTAAAGGGCTTTATGCTTGCAACCATACTCTCCGATCTGTTCTCGATAGTATTCCTCTTTGCAGCTGCAAATCTGAAAAAATACACGGGTATCCGCTATATTAACAAGGATCTTGCGGTGGAAATGATGAGGTTTGCAGGTCCATTCATACCTACGATAGTAATGTGGACCATAACAAGCCTTTCTGACAGACTTTTCATCAATAAGATGCACAGTGATTATCACGAGCTCGGAAAGTCCGCCGTAGGTATCTACGACTGTGCAAACGTAATACCAAATCTTATCTCAATGGTATCCACAATATTCTATCAGGCGTGGAGTATGTCTGCCATAAACGAGAATTCATCTGCGGACAGAAACAAGTTCTATGAAAAGGTATATTCCGCATATGAGGCAATGCTTTTCATCGCCTCCGCAGGACTTCTCCTGCTTATAAAGCCTGTAACATCAATATTCATGGTATCAAGTACCTATTCGGAATATTCAACGGTATATCTTTATACACCTATTCTTGTAGTGGCTGTGCTGTTTATGAGCCTGAACCAGTTCCTCGGCAGTATCTATTCAGCCACAAAGCATCCGAAAAACTCATGCTATACCGCTATGGTAGCCTGCATAGTAAATATTCCCATGAACTATTTCCTCATACCGATATGGGGCATAAACGGAGCTGCTGTAGCAACTCTGCTCAGTTATCTCATCTGCTTCTGGGCACGTATAATCGATGCAAGATACTATGTACCATTCCGTTTCAACGGAGTCAAGAACCTTGCGAATACAGCACTGCTTCTTCTTATGTGTGCAGTAATGATGACGGAAGTGAAGTTCTATATATTCGGCGCACTTGTTTTTGCCGCAGCTGTAACAGCTATGAATTTCAAATCGCTTCTGATAACTGTAAATAAACTGCTCAAAAGGAGCTGAAATAAAGGAGGGCTAAATTATGCCGACACCACACAACAATGCAAAAAAAGGCGATATCGCCAAAACAGTTCTCATGCCGGGAGATCCACTGAGAGCTAAATTCATAGCTGAGAATTACCTTGAGGATCCTGTATGCTACAACGAGGTAAGAGGTATGCTCGGCTATACGGGCACTTACAAGGGCGTTCCAGTATCCGTGCAGGGCAGCGGCATGGGTATGCCCTCTATCGGTATCTATTCATATGAGCTTTTCAACGAATACGGCGTTGAGAACATCATCAGAGTAGGCACAGCAGGAGCTGTTGCAGACAGTGTACAGCTTCGTGATGTAGTTATCGGAATGAGTGCAAGTACAAACTCCGCTTATGCTTCACAGTACCGACTTCCAGGTACTTATGCGCCGACAGCCTCATGGAGTCTGCTTTCTGCGGCTGTAAAGGCTGCCGAGGCAAAGGGAAGCCGCTTCCATGTAGGAAATATACTCTCAAGTGATACCTTCTACGATGATGCAGACAGTCTTGCAGACTGGCAGAAAATGAACGTGCTTGCCATAGAAATGGAAGCAGCCGCACTTTACATGAATGCTGCAAGGGCAGGGAAGAACGCACTGTGCATACTCACGGTATCAGACTGTCCGCTGAAGGGACTTTCTACTACAGCTGAGGAGAGACAGACCACCTTCCGTGACATGATGGAGATAGCTCTTGAAGCTGCATATTCTTTAAAATAAAATTTCAGCGTAATTTAAGATAACTTTAAGATTATTTTAAGGTTGGATTGGTATATTATTAGTGGATTAAGTAATCCCCCAATTCCCCTTCTATATTTATTCATTTCATTTTTCTTGGCTATGCTTCGTGCATAGCTTTTTACTTTTATGAGGATTTTTATATAAAACAAAAAACGCAGCGGTTTCGGTGCTAACGAAACTGCTGCGTCTTTTCATGGGGAAAGGGAAAGAGGCTCAATCCTCGGTGATCTTTCTTGATTTTTTAAATCTGGACTTCTGACCGAAGTTCAGTGATATCGTGAGTATCTTGTCTGACTTGAAAAGCTTCAGTGCGAAGAACATCACGACAAGGAATATTACAAACTGATAACCTAAACCTAACCAGAATTCTGTCATATTTCCGAACATCAGGTTTGGTATCGCAGTAAATGTGTGAGTAAACGGTATCGCATAAACGATAAGTTTTGCTGCCGTGGGAAGCGAATTCACATCTGTGAATACCGATATGAGCCAAGGTATCATTACCATCATCATTATTGGCAGGAGCATTGTCTGTGCTGACTTTGAGTCGTTGACAAGTGCGCCGAGGATAATGGATATCGCAAGGCATATCATTATTGTAAGGAACAGCTGTACACCTACCATTGCATAATCTACAGCGGAAAGGCTCAGACCGAGCTGTTCAAAGGCTTCATTTGCAGAAAGTGATTTGGTTATCTCCGTGGTTATTCCGAGATCGCTCGTCATAGCGTCTGTCATTCCCTTTGTGTATACAGAGAAACCGAACATCATTGCGCCTGCATTTATGAGGGCAACGATCGCTGCTGCAAGCATTTTAGCAGTTATAACAGATCCTCGTGTTACAGGGGTGGAAAGGAGAGTTTCGAGGGTCTTGTCTATTTTTTCATTTGATATGGAAGCGATCAGCGACTGCGAAGTAAGCATCAGCAGTACAAGAACGATAATAGGGAGTATCATATTCGTTGTTGATATCTTGCCGAGTATAGTGCTGCTCGATATCTTTGCCGATCTATCGGCAACAACGGTATGATCTTCTATTTTCAGCGGAGCCTCGATGACCTTCAGATCATTTTCCGAAACTCCCTGCTGATCTGCAAGCTCATAGGATATATAAGCATTTATAAGTGATACAGTGCCGTCAGTGCTGCCTGTAAAGCCGCTGAGTGTAGAAGCTGATTTGATCTTGCTTACTGAGATTATCTCAGGCTTTTTGCCGCTTTTTACTTCATCGGTAAAGCCCTTGGGGATAACCACATAGCTTTTCATATTGCTGTCCTTGAAGGCAGCGGCGTAATCATCGTTTACGACAGATACAGTCTTGACATCAGAACCCTTTGATATGAATGAATCAAGCATATCTTTAGTAAAATCCGTATCATCAAGGTCGCAGATGTTTATTTTCGGATGAACGCTTTCCTCGGCGATCTCAGCTGTTACCGACTGCATAACATTGCCCATTATGATGAATATGGACATCGAAAGTATCAGTGAGAATATCATCTGAGCGTTTATCAGCTCGGAAAGCTCTTTTTTCAAAAGGTTAATGAACTTCATTCTCATTCACCACCCTTTCAAATACTTCCTCAAGATTTGGAGCGTTATAGCGTTCCTTCAGCTCGTCTGTCCTGCCCGTTATCATCAGGTGTCCCTTTGAGACGATACCTACGCGGTCGGAAACGAACTCTATCTCAAGCATATTGTGTGATGAGAGAAGGAAGGACATTCCTTCTTCCTCGGCGAGCTTTTTGATCATCTTGCGTATCTCGATAGCATTGAGCACATCAAGACCGCTGGTCGGCTCGTCAAGTATTGCAAGCTTTGGCTTTGTCATTACAGCCCTTGCAAGCAGAAGCTTGCGTATCATTCCTCGGCTGTAGCTTCCGATCTTATCGTTCAGCCTTTCGCCGAGTCCGCAGATCTCTTTCGCACGTTCGACACAGCTGTTTATACCGTCTATGTCTGTGGTGAAAAGCCCTGCCATAAATCTCAGGTATTTCAGACCTGTCATCTGTTTATATGCGCCTGCTTCATCGGGAAGATAGGTTATACATTCCCTGACCTTTTCAGGCGACTTTACAACGCTGTGCCCTGCAACGACAGCATCGCCGTCTGTAGGCTTCAGCAGAGTAGATATCATTCTTATAGTTGTTGTCTTGCCTGCACCGTTGGGACCGATGAGAGCGAATATCTCTCCCTCACCTATCTCAAAGGATATCTTGTCAACGGCTAAGACCTTTGTATATTGCTTTGAAAGTCCTTTTACTTCAAGAACATTTGCCAAGAATATCTCTCCTTATTAAGTGGAGTTGAGTAGTTAAACTATTGCTTCTTCCATACTTGTATCATAGCATAAATAATATCAAATGTCAATACAAAAAGTAGAATGTCGATAAGATTTTACAGTTTTTTAATAATCGCGAAATTCAGGCATTAAATTAAAACAATGAGGCAAATATTATTGTAACAGCTTACAAAACAGACTTATGCCGATTGTGTAGTTTTATTGAAAAATACAGTAATTTAGCTAAAATACTTGTGGTAAAAAATATTATTTATTATACGGACATATTCAATTTCTTGACAATATAAGATAAATTTGCTATACTTTCTTTAATGGATATATGCAGTTTTGGCAAACTGCGTAACGGTTGTCCGTGCGCATAATTCCCAACGCAGGGAGCTTGCGCTTTTTTATTTGTCATTTATGCGGGAAAGGCGGTGAAAACTGAATGAAGCGAGCTTTCAGAGCTGCTGCAGCGGCTTTTATGACCTTTGTTTTCTCTTTGGGAAGCTCGGTGACCGTGCTGAAAGCAGTTGCGGAGGCTGACGAGCCGTCTGCGGCTACGGCTGCTGCAATGGCTGATGATTATTATCATATAGACGAGTCCGACATGAATATGACCACATTCAGCGAGTATTATGATCTTCATTCAGCAGAAAGCCGCCCCGATGAGGAGATATTTATAAAAGGAAGCAGCTTTATTTCAGCTGAAAAGGGAGATATTTCCGCGGGCAGCTATACCGACTCCGAGGGTGATGCCCGAAGCGGCGTACTGCTTTGGAACAGCTCATCAGGCGAGGTGACATACGAGTTTGAAGCTGCCGAAACAGGGATATATTCACTTGAAGTCTGCTATTGTCCAATGATATCGAACAGCTCCTCCATAGAGCTTGAAATGGAGCTTGACGGCGAAGTACCCTATGATACGGCTTCAAGACTGTATCTTGGCAGGGTATGGGTGAATGAGAAGGATATTTATACCGACAGCCGCGGAAATCAGGTAAGACCTGCTCAGGTACAGTGTGAAATGTGGCAGAAATGTTTTTTCGGCGACAGGGACGGACTTTTCAGTGAGCCCTTGTTCTTTTCTCTTGAAAAAGGAAAGCATACTCTGAAACTAAGCTCTGAACGCGCTCAGCTTGCTATAGAGAGCCTTTGCTTCAAAAATCCCGAAAAACTGCCGGCGTACAGCGAATACAAAGCAGATACAGCTTCTGCTGTGACCATAGAGGAAACTGCGTCGGCAAGCTTCAAAATAGAAGGGGAGAGTGCTGTATACAAGTCAGACCCAACACTCTATCCTACATATGATAATACCAGCTATCTTGCATCGCCCTCCGATCCTTGCAAGGTAGTATACAATACCATAGGCAGCGGAAGCTGGCGAAAGGCTTTGCAGTCGGCCTCATGGGAGATACCTGCGGAGAAGGTCGGCAGCGGCGGCTGGTACAAAATAGGTATAAAGGCACGACAGGACCAGATACGCGGTTTCTGCTCGGCAAGGCGTATATATATCGACGGTGAAGTACCGTGCAGTGAGCTTGACAGCGTGAAATTCCGCTATGATACGGACTGGTCTGTGGTCAGCCCGAAAAGTAATGGCGAGAATATATACGTATGGCTTGAGGGCGGGAAAGACCACACTATCACCCTTGAAGCCGTTCCAAGCGATATCGGTGAGTATCTGCGGCGGCTGGACGGCGATGTTTCCGAGCTCAACACTTATTACAGAAAGGTGCTGATGATAACAGGCCCCGCTCCCGATAAGTATACAGACTATTACGTGCATGAGAAGATACCTGAATTAGTGGATAAATTCAGGAGTATTTCCGCGGAACTGAAGGACGTACAGAAGGGCATAGAAAAGCTTTCCGATACAAGCGGCTCGGAGGCTGCTGCTCTGGAGAATATGGCGGTAATACTTGATAAATGTGTTGATAAGCCTCTTAGGATACCGTCCTATCTTTCGCAGATAAAGGACAGCATCACTTCACTTTCCGCATGGCTCAGAGATAACCGCGACCAGCCTCTTGAAGTGGATTACATAGAGTTTGCAACATCTGACCGCAAATTCACAAGCTGTAAGGAAAAGCTTGGAAAATCACTGAAATTCGGCTTTGATGCCTTTATCGGTTCTTTCTTTGAGGACTATACCACACTTTCCGATGTTACGGGAGAGGACGCAATAGAGGTATGGGTATCTCTGGGACGCGACCAGGCACAGGTAGTCAAGGAAATGACGGAAAATCAGTTCATACAGGATACTGGCATACCTGTTTCAATAAATCTTGTGACAGGCGGAGTTGTTGAGGCGTCGCTTGCAGGGAAGGGACCCGATGTGGCACTTTTTCTCGGTGGAGAGTTTCCCGTGAACCTTGCGGCGCGTGATTTGCTTGTTGATATATCACAGTTTGACGACTATGAGGACGTAAAGCAGCGTTTCCAGAAAAACGCCATGACACAGTACAGCTTCAACGGCGGCTGCTACGGACTGCCCATAAGCCAGAGCTTCCCCATGATGTTTTACCGAAAGGACGTACTTACGGAGCTTGGGTATACCTCACCTCCGGAGACATGGGAAAAGCTTATAGATATGCTGCCTGCACTGCAAAGGAACTATATGTCGGTGGGACTTGTCCTGCCGCCCAATAATATATCTCCTGCAACCGAA
>Ga0310786_10001573_pt1 | contig 36721 bp, 28 predicted proteins | sample AusTroGonzalo_MG_FD_203881 | JGI IMG/M metagenome (GOLD analysis project Ga0310786, IMG submission 203881) | Bovine rumen microbial communities from tropical cattle in Woodstock, Queensland, Australia - Gonzalo_03 (v2) (version 2) | ecosystem: Host-associated > Mammals > Digestive system >... | reverse complement strand
CGGCCTAAGGTGTGGGTGGTGATTGGGATGAAGTCGTAACAAGGTAACCGTTGGGGAACCAGCGGTTGGATCACCTCCTTTCTAAGGAGACTAACTAAAGTCCCGCTTCGTTCAAGTGTCTATTTGTTCCATTTCTCTTTCGAAGAAACCGCCGTGGGCTTGTAGCTCAGTTGGTTAGAGCGCGTCCCTGATAAGGACGAGGTCACAAGTTCGATTCTTGTCAGGCCCACCAAACTCCGTTCCATTTCTTTGACTCGGGGATATAACTCAGTTGGTAGAGTGGCTGCTTTGCAAGCAGCATGTCGCCGGTTCGAATCCGGCTATCTCCACCAATCGTCGTCGGTGCATGTGTCTCAGGCATTCTGTTTGTCCGTTTCATGGGGATATAGCTCAGTTGGTAGAGCGTCTCAATGGCATTGAGAAGGTCAGGGGTTCGACTCCCCTTATCTCCACCACCCATGTTCTCCTGTTTTGAACACTGGATGCGAAAGGAGTCTGGCGATGGAATCTGTCGAAAAGTGCGGTGCCTGGGCGTGCGGCTGCGTTGCCGAGGTGGTTTTATTCGCCCTGCTTGTCTGCGTGATGCCTTCCAACCAAGGGGCGAGCGTGGTACTCTACATGATGATGCTTGCCATTCCCGCCGCAGTCGTCAGGTTGTTCTTTTTCGGGAGCTCCACGCCTTTCTGGGTGCGTGCGTGCCTTGGCCCCGCCGGGATGGCGCTCTGCATAGTCGTGGCGTGGCTCTTTCCACTGGATTTGTCCGAGACGGCCGACAAGGACGCCGGCAAGATGGAGATGGCCGCCGCCACAACTAATGCGTCGGCGCAGGCGGCCGAGTCGCCGGAGGCCGTCATTGCCGAACTCGAGGGTCTTGTCGGGCTTGAAGGCGTGAAGGCCGAGGTCAAGAAGCTCGCCAATCTCGCCAAGGTGAACGAAGCCCGTCGCCGCCAGGGCCTCAAGGCGCCGCAAATGACCTACCACATGGTTTTCACTGGCAATCCCGGCACGGGCAAGACGACTGTCGCGCGCCTCGTCGCTCGCATCCTCCGCGGGCTTGGCATCGTTTCCCAAGGCCAGCTTGTGGAAACCGACCGCTCTGGGCTCGTGGGGCGCTACGCCGGGGAGACTGCGGTCAAGACCAACGCCAAGATAGACGAGGCGATGGGAGGCATCCTCTTCATCGACGAGGCCTACCAGCTGGTCGGCGGAGACAGCGACGACTACGGCAAGGAGGCTATCGCAACGCTCCTCAAGCGCATGGAGGACGACCGCGACAAGTTTGTCGTCATCGTCGCGGGCTATACGGACGAAATGCGCGGCTTCCTCGACGCGAACCCTGGCCTCAGGAGCCGCTTTGCGACGACCGTGGAGTTCGCGGACTACACGGCGGCGGAACTTGCCGCGATATTCCGCTCGATGGCGAAGAAGAACCAGTTCCGCCTCGCGCCCGACCTCGATGCAGGCCTCGACGACGCGATTGCGAAGCTTACGCGGCGCCGCGACCGCACCTTCGGCAATGCAAGGTTCGTACGGCAGCTGTTTGAAGACGCGACAGGCCGCCAGGCCAACCGCCTCGCGGAGGCTGGCACGCTTTCAGGAGAGGCGCTTTCTACGCTTGAGCTCGCAGACCTCGGCCTTGGCGAACGCAAGAGCGACTTGCGCGCGCCGAAGGTCGAAGACGTGCTCGCGGAACTCGACGGGCTTACCGGCCTTGAAAGCGTCAAGGACGCCGTCAGGAAGCTCGTCGCCACGGTGAAGGCGAACCGCATGCGCGAGGAGAAGGGTCTGGAGGGCAACGTCGCGATGTCGTACAACTTCGTCTTCACTGGCAACCCCGGCACGGGCAAGACGACCGTCGCCCGCATACTCGGGAAGGCGTTCCGCGCGCTCGGGGTGCTTGACCGCGGCAATTTCGTCGAGACGGACCGTTCGGGGCTCGTGGCGAAGTACGAGGGACAGACCGCCGACAAGACGAACAAGCTCATAGACTCCGCGATGGGGGGCGTCCTCTTCATCGACGAGGCATACCAGCTGAATCAGGGCGAGAACGACCAGTACGGCTCGGAGGCGGTGGCAACGCTTCTCAAGCGCATGGAGGACGCGCGCGGCTCGATTGTCGTGATAATCGCCGGCTACAGCGAGGAGATGAAGAAGTTCATGGCGATCAACTCCGGGCTTGAAAGCCGCTTCAGCCGCACGATAGAGTTCCCCGACTACACGACGGCGGAGCTTGCGGAGATCTTCCGCTCCATGGCGAAGAAGGGGCGCTACACGCTCTCTCCCGACGTCGAGAAGTGGATTGTGCCGTACATAGGGATGCTTACGAAGAACCGCAATGCCAAGTTCGGGAACGCAAGATGGGCGCGGAATCTTTTCGAAAAGGCCGTAGAGCGCCAGGCTCTTCGCGTCACGGAGCTCAAGGACCCTCCGGCGGCGGAGCTTCTCACCCTGCGCATGAAGGACGTCGGCATAAAGCTTAAGGACGATTCTGCATCTGACGAAGACTGAAAAGGAGGACCGCATGGGACGCTTCAAGAACATTGAAGAGGCGAAGGAGTATTTCTCCCGCGACAGGTTCGCGACAGAAAACGGCATGACGCTCGACGAGCTGGATGAAGACCACGCAGTATGCAGTCTTGAGATCTCCGAGCGTCACAGGAATGCCTACGGCGGCGTCATGGGAGGCGCGATATTCACGCTTGCCGATTTCGCGTTTGCCGCGATTTCGAACGGCAAGGGTGAAGTGACGGTCGCGCAGCAGGTGAGCATCAACTACCTTTCAGCTCCCAAGGGCAAAAGGCTGACAGCGCGGGCGGCGTACAGGAAAGACGGTCGTAGCTCGTGCGTCGTGAACGTGGACGTCAAGGATGACACTGGCCGCGACATCGCCCAGTTCATAGGCGTCGGCTTTAAGCTCACGACTCTGGCTTAAACCGCTGCTGTTGGAATTTATTTCGTTTTCGCGCTGTTTTTGATATACTACCGAAGATTTAATAGAAAGGCGGATGATGATATCTGAGAAATGGCTTAAGAAGCAAGTGGCGAAAGTGCGCAAGGCCGATTACATCGACCCAGCGTTCTACCGCAAGTTTGGGGTAAAGAGGGGGCTTCGCAACGACAACGGAACAGGTGTGCTCGTGGGGCTTACGACAATCGGCAACGTCCACGGCTACATGATGAACGAGGGCGAGAAGCAGGCCATCCCCGGAGAGCTTTTCTATCGCGGAATAGACGTGAGGGACATTGTAGAGGCCGACAAGCGCGAGCATCGCTTCGGCTACGAGGAAACGGCCTATTTGCTTCTTTTCGGCGAGTTGCCCACCGCGCGGCAGCTTGTGGAGTGGAAGAACCTCATAGGCTCCGCACGCAAGCTTTCTGACGGCTTCAAGGAAAACGCCATACTCCACAACCCGCCGCGCGACATCATGAACGCGCTCGCCCGCGCCGTCCTTTTCATGTATGCGTTCGACGACGGCGACCCCGACGACCTTTCGATAGAGAGGTGCCTTGATCAGTCGGTGCAGATCATAGGCGCACTGCCTACGGTGGCGGCGTATGCGTATCAGGCGAAGAACCACTACCTCAACGGCGCTTCGCTGATGCTGAGGAACCCCGACCCCAAGAAGTCCACGGCCGAGAACATCCTCATGCTGACGCGAGAGGACGGAAGATACACGAGGCTTGAGGCGGAGACGCTCGACCTTGCTCTCATCCTGCACGCCGAGCACGGCGGAGGAAACAACTCGTCTTTTACGACGCACGTCGTGACGTCTTCGAGCTCCGACACATATTCGTCTGTCGCGGCCTCGATACTCTCCCTCAAGGGCGGTCGCCACGGCGGCGCGAACCTTCGCGTTATGCGCCAGACGGCGGAGATCCTCGAGAACGTGAAGAACCCCCTGAACTCAGAGAAGCTCGGAAAGTACCTCGTCAAGGTAGTCGACAAGAAGGCGGGCGACGGCACGGGGCTCATATACGGCCTCGGGCACGCCGTCTATACGATTTCCGACCCGCGCGCACAGATGCTGAAGGAGAAGGCGCGCGCCCTTGCGAAGGAAAAGGGGCGCGAAGACGGGATGGCCCTCCTGGAGCTCATCGAGGCGATGGGCCCTGCTGTCATAAGGAGGCGCCATCCTTCCGCAGAAGACGTGTGCGCGAACGTCGACCTCTATTCAGGCTTTGTGTACGAGATGCTTGACATTCCGAAAGACCTCTACACTCCGCTCTTCGCCGTAGCGCGCAGCGTTTCGTGGTGTGCGCACAGGATGGAGGAGCTTGTGAACGGAGGGCCGATAATCCGCCCGGCGTACAAGCCCATATTCCACCCACGCCCGTACGTGAATCTTACCGACAGGTAGGGAGCAGCACATGAAGAAGCTTTCCGTCATAGCGCCGGCGTACAACGAGGAATCGTGCATCGCGAAGTTTGCGCAGGCGGTCTTTGCGCTCGGAATCGGGAATCCGCTCGAGATCGTCTTTGTCGACGACGGGTCGTCGGACTCGACTTTCGCGGAGATAAAAGCCCTCGCCGACCGCGACGAGCGCATTCGCTACGTGTCTTTTTCGAGGAATTTCGGAAAGGAGGCCGCGCTTCTCGCGGGGCTCGCCCATGCGACCGGCGACATCGCAGTGACGATGGACGTCGATCTTCAGCATGACCCCGCGCTCCTGCCCGCGATGCTTGATGCGATCGAGAAGGAGGGCTTCGACTGCGCCGCGGCCCGGCGCACGACGTGGAACGGAGAGTCTTTTTCGCGTGGGTGGTTCGCCCGCAGGTTCTATGCGGTGATGCGCTTGTTTTCCGACGTGGACCTCAAGGACGGCTCCATGGATTTCCGCATGATGACGAGGCAGGTCGTGGACGCCGTCCTTTCGCTGAGGGAGAACGATCGCTTTTCGAAGGGCATCTATCAGTGGGTCGGCTTTCGCACCAAGTGGTTCGAGTGCCCCAACTCGCCAAGGGCGGCGGGAATCTCGAAATGGTCGCTCCGTTCGCTTTTCGCCTACTCCCTTCGCGGAATACTGGCGTTCTCAACGGCTCCGCTCCACCTCGCCACGTTTGCCGGCGCTCTCTCGTGCATTGCGGCCATTGGATGGATTGCGTATCTCGCAATCATGTGGGCGGCGTTCTCGGCGGCACCCTCTTCTTTGTCAATTGTCGTGGCGGTCTTCGCTCTCCTTGGAGGGTTCCAGCTCATTGCAACAGGGGTTCTCGGCCTCTATCTCGCGGCTCTTTTCCGCGAGGCAAAGCGCCGCCCGGCGTACATAGTCAGGGAATCGAGGTAGCGGGATGCCTCTTTACGTATATGAGGCGAAGGATGAGGGCAAAGGCTGCCCGAAGTGCAACGGCCAGTTCGAGGTGATGCAGCACCTGGCCGACTCGCCGCTTTCGGTCTGCCCTGACTGCGGTTCGCCGGTGCACCGCGTCATACAGGCCCCGGGGCTTGCGCATTCAAAGACAGACCTCCACTACCGTGCGAAACGCGCTGGGTTCCATTCTATGAAGAGGGTGGGGCGCGGCGAATACGAAAAGATGTACTGAGAAAGGAAGTTTCTCCCAATGACTTTCTTCCAGAGACACGCCTACGGAATCGGATGCGCCATGGCCGCGGCGGTGTGGCCGTTTTTCGGCAAGCGCCGCAAGATATCGATCGACAACATAATGCGCTGCGGCATTTCGGCCGACCGCGCCGAGGCCGAGCGCATCGCGAAGAAAAGCTGGTGCCATCTCGCCGGCCACATTGCGGAGGCGCTTTGCGTCCCGAATGTCGTCACGCGCGAGAACTGGCGCGAGCACCTTGAATTCGACGAGGCTTCCGACGCGGCCGTAAAGCTGCTCCTTGAAAGCCCTGACGTTCCGATTCTGCTTGTGAGCGGGCACCACGGGGTGTGGGAGGCTGCGACAAACATCCTCTCCTTCGTGCGCCCGATGATCGCCGTGGCGCGCGTCCAGAACAACAAGTTCGTCGCCGGGTGGATGAAGAAGCACCACTTCAGGGGGCCGGTCACGATCATCGACAAGAACCACGGCTTCAACGAGGCGATAATAAGGAAGTGGGCGGACGACAAGGCCGCGATGACGATTCTCATGGACCAGCACGCTGGAAAGGGGAAGCTCCTGAGCTTTCTCGGCCGGCCTGCGATGACCTACACCACGGCTGCGAGGCTCGCGGCCAGATACGGGCGGCCTATTGTCGTCGGCTCGTTCGTGCGCATTGCGCCGTATCGGTATCGGCTTGTCGGCGGAGATCCTGTCGTTGTCGAGAAAGGGCAGAGTATTGAGGGGGCGACGCAGATACTGAACGACAGGATTGCGGAGTGCGTGCGCAAGTATCCAGAGCAATATCTTTGGGCGCACCGCAGATGGCGCAACGACTGACGTGAACTGCAGTGCTTGCGTCGAAAGCGTGAAATATGATAGAATATTTCAAACTTGAGCGTGCAAGCGCAACAGAACTTCGATTGTCGAGGAATCAACATGAAGCAAAAGACTGTCTCTGCTGGCTTAATTCTTTCTCTGGTCGTTTCAATGTCAAGCCCAATGGCGAATGCTGGGTTGGTGTTTTCGCACAACAATGGGCTTGTCGTTGCGCAAAATTCAAACATGCCTTTCGACAAGGGCACTTTCTTCCTTGACGGAAAGACACCTCGTCTGGCGATACCGGAAGACAAAGACTCAGGCCTTGTTCGCGGTTCGTGGTTTGTCCTCAAGTCCTTGGATTTCGGAGAAACCCCTGCAATGTGGGGGTGCGAAGCTGCGTGCAGGATCGTGCTGGAGCGAGAGTCAGATGGCAAGAAGTTTACGTCGCAACCATGCGTCTCTAACGCGCAAGACCCCATCGTGTCTTCGTCCAACAACCGCGTTCCTCGCCTCGTATATTCATTCGACGACGCCATCGTAACTGCTGCCGGAGACAAATACAGGATTGTGTTTCTCGACAAGTCTGGCGCGACAATGAACAAGGTGCGATATGCTGTTGCTGAATTCAAGGACGGCAACAGCGCGCTTCCAGATCTCACGTTCAACGGCGGCGGCAGAGACTACGCGCCAGTGCATGCGTTGAATCTTGCCCAGAAGCCGAAGGATCCTCCAAAACCTGTCGAGCCGCCCAAGCAGGTTGAAGAGCCAAAGCCCGCAAAGCCGATCGCGTCGACAGAACAGGCGACGCAGAAGCCGGCCAAGAGCCAGGAATCGCCAAGGCATGCCGCTGCGGCAAAGCCGGCCCGTGAATATCCGGTAAGCATGTCCATTGACCGTCCAAAGAAGGTCGAGACTACCAAGCAAGACGACGACAGAAGCTTTCGCGGCGTGTTTTACAACAGAGACGTGGAAATCAAGTCATGCACCTACGCCTACAAGGGCAAGTTGAGCTGCAATGTCCCCAAGGGCGAAAAGGCCGAGATTGACGTCGAGGCGTATTTCATCGTGCGGGACATCGCCAGGGGCTCGAAGGACAGGATCGACGGTTCCATTACCGTGGGGCGCTATGAGTTTGGCGGGACCAATCCGCAAACCCAGACGATAGAATTCAAGTCGCCTGCAGTGGACGAGATAAAGACGCGTACTTCCCTTTCGGGAAGCGGCAACAAGAGCGATTCCTCCGGCTCGCGGTATATCGGCGTAATCGTAAGGGCGATGGCCAACGACAAGGTCAGGAAGGTCGTCGCCATCCCGTCCAACCAGAAATGGGTGAAGATCGGCAGCCAGGAAGTGGTCGCCTTCGAGGAAGACAAGAATGCCGCGAAACGGCATTACGACGGCAACGGCAGCGAGCCGACTGTCCACACGCGGATAGAAGGCACCGGACAATCTACGCCGCCGGGATGGATGGATGACTTCTACAAGGCGCAGGAAATCGCGCAGAAGGACGGAAAGTGGATGTTCGTCACGTTCACCGGGTCGGACTGGTGCCCGCCATGCAAGAGACTTACGGAGACTGTCCTCAAGACTGTCAGATTCCAAGACGCCCTCAAAAAGCAGGGCTACATCCCGGTGTTCATCGACTCTCCGCATGACCAGTCGCTGCTCTCGGAAACATGCCGCAAGCAGAACAAGGCTGTCATACGCATGCTGAAAAGCGGCGGCGGAGTTCCCGACGTGAACATCTTCAACGCGAATGGCAAGAGGCTTGCATGCCTCGGCGGGGCAAGTCACCTTGAAAGCGGCGCGACAAGCTATCTCAAGTTCTTCGAGTCCATCGACAAGGGACTGAAACTCGTGGATGCGGTTTACAAGGCCCACGGCGACAAAGGCGCAAAGTCGCCGGAATGCCTTAAAGACATGCACGCGGCCCTTATGCAGATAGAAGCGGGGACGCTGATAGACATATTCCGCGCAGAAGTCGAATCCCTGGTTGCCGCCGACAGCTCCTACCAGAAGTTCTATCCATACTTCGAGTTCGTCGCGCCTCTTGAAAGGCGCATGGAGAAGCTGGAGATAGAGATTGCGGAAAAGACGTATGCCGCCATGTACAACGGCAAAGTGTCAATGAACAGCTCTGACGATAGGAAAAAGTGCAAACGCAAGGTGTTTGAGGACGGTCGGTACTCTGAAAAATTCGGAAAGCTCATGAACGACGTGAAATACGCTGAGACGAAGGTCTCCCAGGAAACGGCCATCGATAGGCTGAAGACGCTGAAGCTGCGTCTGTTCCGCGCCATGAACATGGAATGAGAGAACGGAGATTCTGAAAATTGCTCTTGAATGAAAACGGAATTTGTGAGATAATATGACGCATAAGAAAAACAACTGCAAGGAGTTACAACAATGAAAAAGTCTGAAAAAGGTTTTACCCTCGTCGAGCTGCTCGTGGTCATCGGCATTCTCGGCATATTGATGGGAGCGCTCTTCCCGGCCATTTCCTCCGCAATGCTTTCCGCGACGACGTCGGCGATGCAGATGCGCGGGCGCAACCTGTTCGTCGCGATTACTCAGTGCAACACCGAGCGCGAGGGCGCCGGGCTCCAGTCCGTGTGGCCGCAGACGGCGACCGAGGGCGTTGACGACGAGGACAAGGACGTGATCAACGCCGCTTCCTCCACGAAGTATTTCGAGGCTCTCTTTGACCTCCGCACCGAGGCCAAGAGCCGCAAGCCCTACATCGACATCGACGTCAGCGTTCTTTCCGGCGGCGGAGTCCCCGGCATGAGCGGCACGGAGCTCAAGGAGGCCAATGTCGGCTGGCTCGTGGTCAAGAACCTCCAGAGCGAAATCTCCGACGTCGTTCCGGCGATGGTTACGCGCAACGTAGACTATTCCTCCCTGAACGGATATCTCAAGAGCTATAACGGAACGTCTTCCACCGAGATCGAGTGCGGCAAGTCCGGCGGCCAGTACACTTCTACTCCGTTCGGCAACAAGGCCTGGATCCTCATCAGCAAGGGCGGCGCCGCCAAGACCATCAAGGCCAAGTACTCCCGCCTCAACGTGATCTTCAACAAGCAGAGCTTCGACAACTCCGGGCTCGAGAACGATCTTGAGATCATGCAGCTCTGAGTGACGGTATCCGTCGCCATCGACCTTGCGCTCGACAGGCTCTTCGACTATGAAGTGCCGGAGGCGCTGGAAAAGAAGCTGGCCCCAGGTCAGCTTCTTTCCGTTCCTTTCGGCCGCCGCGAGGCGCAGGGCTTCGCGATGGAAGTGCGCGGGGAACGGGGAACTGGGAACGTATCCCCCGAGCGAAGCGAGCCGCGCAAGCGGTCGCTAGAGGGGTGGGAACGGAAGTTTTCGCTCAAGCCCATAACTGCGATAGTCGACGAGAAGCCGTTTTTCTCGGCGGCGCTTCTCGATGTCGTGCGCAAGGTCTCCGCCTACACGGCCTCTCCCGTTGAGTCGGTCCTAAGGGCCGCAGTCCCGGCCGCGGTGCTCAAGAGGAGAGTGCGGCCTCGCGAGCTTCTCTTCATCGAGCCCTCCCTCGCCGTTTCCGGAACGGCGGTCACGGAGCGGCAGCAGTGGCTGTACGAGCAGATAACGCGGCTTGGCGGAGGGTGGATGTCGCAGCTTTGCAAGGAACTTGGCACGACGCCTGCGACAATACGGCAACTTGCCCTGCTGGGGCTCGTTAGCGTGGCTGTCCGCGAGAGGCGGCGCGACCCCCTTGCCGGAAAGCGGCTCGTCCCGACGCGGCCGCTTCCCCTGAACGAGTGGCAGGAAGCCGCGCTTGACGCAATCGTACGCGCCGACCGTCCCGTCCTCCTCCACGGCATAACGGGCTCCGGCAAGACGGAAGTCTATCTCCAGGCCATCGCCGCAGCTCTCGCGGAAGGGCGCGGCGCCATCGTGCTTGTTCCCGAGATATCGCTCACCCCCCAGACTGCGCAGCGCTTCGCCTCGCGCTTCGGAAAGACGGTCGCCGTCATGCACTCGGGTCTTTCGGACGGAGAGCGCTACGACGAATGGCACAGGATACGCGCTGGGGATGCGAGGATCGTCATAGGCTCGCGTAGTGCGGTCTGGGCTCCCGTCGCAAACCTCGGCCTCGTAGTCGTTGACGAAGAGCACGACACGAGCTACAAGCAGGAGGATTCTCCCCGCTACCACGCCCGCGACGTGGCGGTGCTGCGAGGCTGCGCCGAGGGTGCGCGCGTAGTGCTTGGCTCAGCGACTCCGTCTCTTGAATCCTGGATGAACGCGATGAGGGGAAAGTATTCGCTTGTCGAGATGCCCTGCCGCGCCGGAAAGGGCTCGATACCGCAAGTGCATCTCGTCGATACTTCATCGTCTGGCGGCGCCATGTTTTCGCGTGAGCTCCTTGACGCAATATCCCTGCGCCTCGACAGGGGCGAGCAGACGATGCTCTTTTTGAACCGCAGGGGATACTCAAGTTCCGTCGTCTGCGAGAGATGCGGGTTCGTGGTTGAGTGCCCCGAATGCGGCCTTGCCTATACGTATCACCGGGCAGATTCGTGCCTAAGGTGCCATATCTGCGGCAGGTGGCGCGAACCGGTCAGTGCGTGTCCTTCGTGCGGATCCGCGTCGCTTTGCCTGAAGGGCATCGGAACACAGCGGGCGGAGGCCGCCCTCAGGAAATGCTTCCCTCGCGCAAGGGTCCTCAGGATGGACGCCGACTCCACTTCGCGCCGGAACTCGCACGACGACATCCTCTCCGCATTTCGCCGCGGCGAGGCCGACATACTCATAGGGACGCAGATGATAGCGAAGGGCCTCGACTTCCCGAACGTCACCCTCGTTGGCGCGCTTAACGCCGACACGTCGCTGAACATGCCGGACTTCCGCGCGACGGAGCGTACGTACCAGCTTCTTGCGCAGGTCTCTGGCCGGGCAGGCCGTGCTGAACTTCCAGGCGAGGTGTTCATCCAGAGCCGCGATCCCTCGATGCCTGTTTTTCGCCAAGCCGCCGCAGGTGATTTCTCGAAATTTGCCGAAGGGGAGCTCAAGGAGCGCGAACGAGGGTTCTTTCCGCCGTTTTGCCATCTTGCGTCGGTGGCGCTTAGATCGAAGAACTTGAAGACCGTTGGCTCGTGGGCGGACATGTATGCAAAGTCGCTTCAGGCCTATGCAACGCGGCTCTCCGCCGCAGGCGATAACGCCGCGAAACTTGTTGTTTCCGAGGCCATGCCGAGCGCAATGGAAAAGGCCGACGGCTGGTATCGGTGGCAGATTGTCGTAAGGTCCCGTTCAAATGCGACGATTGTGGGGGCATGGAGGTGGATTTCCTCCTGCCGTCCGCCTCCAGAAAATCTTCGCGTGGCTCTTGACGTAGATGCCATTGATTTAGTATAATTCACAGTGTCACCAATTAGAGAAAAGGGGGCTATATGAGATTTTCTAAGATTTCCTTGTGCGCGGCAGCAGTCGCGGCGGTTTCTATTGCCTTTGCGGATGCGGCGAATACCTTGGTTGTGTTCTCCACGACGGGCGACACGTATGCCGATGGAACGGCGGTGCAGGATGGCGAATGGTATGCGCTGTGCTGGTCGGCGAACAATGAGTTTGGCGGCCTCTCTAGCGAGTGCGAGCCTCTTGTCGAAGGCGACAGGGTCTTTTTGATGGCGCCGCTCGCGGAAGGCGGCAGGTGCCCCGACGTGGTTTTTCAGATCAAGTCCAGCGAAGCCCCGACGAGCGGAAACTACTTTGTCTATCTGCTCGATACGCGCGGTCTCGACGGCAAGCCCTCGAAAGCGGTAAACAAGAAGCCTGCGATGGTCAATGCTGCGGTTGCAACCAATGCCGAGGCTAAAGGCGCCAAGGGAACCGAAGCGTCGTCATACGCTACCGGCTCCGAGCTTTCCAAGGATGGTAGCGGCGCTATCGCGTGGAACGAGAGCGGTGTTGACAATGTTGGCCAGCCGGAGATCAAGTCTTTCCGCATCGATGGCGATCGTGTGAAAATCAAGGTCGCAAACATGCATCCGTCCGTCCGCTACAACATCTTTACTGGCTCTGAGCCTGGCAGCATAACAAAGACCACGCTTGACTCACCTGTTTCGGCCGAGAGCAACAGTGTCGAATTTGATCTCGACAAGGATCAGGGGAAGTTCTTCAAGGTTGGCCGCCAGCCGCTCACCAAGTGATTTGAAAGGATCGCGAAATGAAAAAGACTGCTCTTCTCACAGTTTCCGCTCTTCTCGCAGCCGCGCCGGTTTTCGCCAGCGATGTCCAGGGGTCAAACGTGTTTGGTCTTCTCACCGTGCTGAGCAAGGCGGCTGATACGATAGTCGCCGTTCCGTGGTGCGAGTGCTCAACGGCTGACGACCAGCCGATTGCCATATCGAATATCGTGAAGACAGCGAACCTCACAGTCGGCGACGTTGTTTCCGCCCTTGACGAGAAAGGCGACGTTTTGCGTACGTGGACATTGGCATCCGGTGCTGGTGGCGTCAAATACTGGGCAGCTCCTGTGGAAGTCATCGAGAACGGCAATCCGATGGCAGGCATCACGGCTGATAAGGCTCATGCCGCGCGCGGAGCTGCGATTCTCCTGCATCGCGCGAACCCGACCTCGGGCGGCGACGAAGTCCCGTTCTACCTCTATGGCCAGGTCGGAACGAATGCTACTGTTTCCTCGACGATATACAACACCGGGGCTTCCTCGTCCACGCCGGTATATTCGCTCATCGCGCCGCCGACTGACGCAGACGCCAACCTTCTTGCCTCTGGGGTTCTGACGGGCCCTGTTAACGGCGACAGCGTCATCACGCGTAGCCTCGCAGGTGTAAACAAAACCTATACATATAAGGAGTCTGGTGCGTCCGGCGCGGGGTGGTATGCTTCGGCAAATCCGACAGTTGCGCCGACGAAAGTCGATTTGATCACCATATCTGCCGGGACTGGCGCTTGGTATGTAAGCCGTAGCTCGTCCGCAAAGCCGACTATTACGTGGTCGGGCGTTCCCCACAAGTGATTTAAGAAGTCAGGAGAAACATGGAAATGAGAAAAGCAATCTTTGCGTTGTCTGTAGCAGTGGCGATTTCAAGCGCCAATGCGAGCTATCTCTACTGGCAGATTGACACATCGGAAGCGTCAGGGCTTGTCAGCGAGACGTACACTGGCGCCAGGGTGTTTGTGTCGAATGACAATGGTGCCACCATGAGGAATTATCTTACCGTAGGATATGGAGATTACGCTACAGGCAGCCTTGTCGAAATGGACAAGATACAAGTCCCGCTATACGACTCTGTTGTCGCTGTTGTAGATGCAAATGCAGCGTATGCGAGCGATTCGAGCTACAAGTTCTACATTGAGCTCATTAACTATGACTCAGGCACGTTTGTTGCACAGACAGAACGCTCTTCTGCAATGACGTATTCGCAGCTTGTTGCGTCTGAGTACATCGGTGCAGATCTTTCGCCTGTCAGCATGGCGGTATGGCATGGCGGCTCCTACACCACGGTGCCTGAGCCTACGTCGGCAATGCTTGTCCTCTTTGGCTTGGCAGGGCTCGCTTTGAAGCGGCGCACAGCGTAGAATGGCTGATAACGCCGAAAAAGCGAACGTAGTCGCTCAGACCGAAAAAATCGGGCTGGGCGATTTGGCAATTGCGGCGGTCCTTGCGGGGCTTACCTTCATACTGCTTTGCGTCTGGGAGTTTCCGGGCCTTTATCCAGGCGTCTGGAAGGGCGCGGCGGTCGCTTCGTTCACGCGGCCTGCGCCGGACATAATCCCCGGGTTCTGGACGGCTTGCGCGACGCTCATATATAAAGTCTGCGGCATTGGACTCTCTGCAACGGTCCTTCGGCTCACTGGGCATCTCGTTCTTGCAGGAGTTGCCGTATGCGTTTACGTGGTTCTCAGGGAGTGGCTGGCGTTTGCGATGCGGATGCGCCCCCAGATATCGCGTCGCCGCACTCTCGTCATGCGCCTTGCCGCTGCGCTTGGCGCAGAGGCGTTCGTCTTGGCGGATCCCGTATGGACGGCAGGGCAGTGCCTTTCCGAGACGGCCATCCTCCTTGCGCTTACCATGGCGGCGACGGAGTTCTTCTTTGTCTTCCTCCGCAAGGGCGAGATAAAGTACGCATACCTATGCTCTACGATCCTTGGCTTCCTTGCCGCCGAGTCTCCGATGGGCTTTGTGCTCCTCGTGGTGTTCTTCTCCGTGAATATCTTCATAATGAAGGTAATGCCCTCGCTTGAGTCTCCTTTCTTCAAGCCAGCCGTAATGGAAGTCGGCAAGTGGCACATGACATTCCTCTTCCTCGCGGCGCTGGTAGCCGGGATAGCCTTGAACTGCTGGATTTTTGTCATCCACGGAGGCGTCGGCTCCGTGGGGGAGACGATAGGCTCGATTCCCCTTACGTACCTTGTCTCCTACTGGGGCCGCCTTGCGTCTGCGGCGGAGCCGGGCGCGTGGATTCTCTGGGCGGGCGTCAGCCTTCTGCCGTTTGTGGTTGCGACGATAAAGTTTCCTGAGAGCGCAGACGAGGAGCAGTTCCTTTCGTATTCGTCCGGCCTCATTTTCTTCTTCTGCGGGGTGCTTGCTCTTTCCCAGTTCTCGTTTATCCCGGCTCTCTGGTTCTGGTCGTACTACAGCGTCTCGTCGCCCTACTTCCTTTCCATGGGGATATTCTGCTGCGCCGCGACCCTGGCGCTGTCGTTGACTATATTCGGCGTGGATGCCCTCTGCCGCAACCATAGGCGACTTGCCGCGCAGTTCTTCGGCGAGCCTGGCGACGAAGCCGATCTCGGAGAGACCGGGTCGCTTCATGACGGCCGCAAGCTGCCTCTTGGCCTCTCGCGCTCGACGATCCTCGTTCGCAAGCTTGGCATATTCCTCGTGCCGTCGTTCATCCTTCTTGTGATGGTTCCCGGGCGCGTCAAGACGACGACGCGGGCGATGCTGTCGGTGATAGACGACTTCGTGCGCGAGGTGGTCCGCGAGGCGGGCGACGCGAAGTTCCTCTTCTCGGACGGCAGCCTTGACGATGCCATAGAGCTTGAAAGCGCGCGCGTAGGCGGGGGACTCAGGTGCTATTCCCTCATGGGCGGCGGCGGCGCCATGGGCGCATATCTGCGCACACGCGGACTGGACGGCGACGAAGAGGATCTCTTCTCCTTCCGGCACGATACCGGAATGGGCCTGCGCAGCTGGATACGCGACAAGCCCGTTCGTCTCGCGGAGTCGGCCGCCCTCATGGGGTTCGACCTCTGGAAGCGCGACGGGAAGTCGTTGCCGCCGATGGGAGGCGTCCTTTCGCGTCCGGCCGGATTCGCCGACGAGGCCGCAAGGCAGGATGGAATACGCGTCGCACATGAATTTGCCACCAGGATACTCGACATCCACGGCAGGCGCGGCGGCATAAAGAACTGCACCGACAAGACCATCGAGAACATGTTTCTCGTCATGCAGTGGCGGCTCTCAAGGATGTGCAGGTACCGCGGCGAGAAGGAAGACCTCCTTGGCCGGGCCGAAAGCGCAATCGCCGAGGCGAAGATTGCGAAGGACCTAGACGACAAGAACCCCATCTACCAGAACCTCGTAGGCACAATGGAGAAGCGCCAAGCCTCGCTCCTCCAGACCTTGACGCCTCGCGAGGGCCTGCAGCTCGCCCTTGTGAGAGCCGACTTCACGATGGGGAAGACTTATGCAGAGACGATAATCGGCGTCGATCCCGACAATCCCGACGCCTGCTTCGCCCTTGGCATGTACTATCTCAAGGAACGCCAGCTCTCCCGCGCGGAGCTCTTTCTCAAGCGTTGCCTCATCCGCAAGCCGCGCGAGCCTGCGGTGTACAACAACCTTGCAATGCTCCAGATCGAGCAGGGCCGCTTTGACGCGGCGAGGACTAATATCAACAAGGCGCTTGAGATAATACCAGGCTCTGCGGCCGTGTTGGACACCAAGAAGGCTCTGGACGAGGCCGAGAAGGCGGCGAAGTCGCCGCAGAAGAAGCCCCGTCCGAGAGTCGAGCAATGACGCTGGCGCCAAAATTCGTCGTTTCGATAGGCGGCGCGGTGATCCTGCTTGCAAAGGCGGTTTTGTATTTTCCGCATGTCGTAGTGAACCGCGATGCTCGGCGCGACCTCTTTCGCCAGCTTTACGCGACGGGTATCCGCACGTTGCCTGTCGTGACGGTCGTTTCGCTTTTCATGGGCATGATCCTTGCCCTGCAGGTCGGCCTCGAACTTGCCCGGTTCAACCAGGAGACCTATCTTGGCGCGGCGGTGATGCTGACCCTCCTCAGGGAGATGGCGGCGTTCTGCTGCGGAATATGCCTTGCCGCCTGCGTTGGGTCTGCAATCGCCGCCGAGCTCGGGACAATGAAGGTGAACGACGAGATAGACGCCCTTGTGATAATGGGAATCCCGCCAGCGCGCTTTCTCGTCGCGCCTCGCATCCTTGCGCTCGTGGCAATGGCGCCGGTCGTCGCGTTCTACTCGGCGATGCTCGGCACGATAGGAGGGGGGGTCGTCGGGGCGACGCAGCTCAACGTCGATTTCAGCCAGTATATGTCGAGTGCGCTTTGGATGGCGACCGACAAGGATCTCTACGTGGGGCTCCTCAAGTCTTGCGTCTTCGGGCTTCTCATAGGCACGATATCGGCGAGCGAAGGGCTTGGCACGTCGCTTGGCGCGACGGGCGTAGGCAAATCGACGCAGCGGGCCGTCATAGTGTCGTTTCTCGCGATATTGATTTCAGGCTACATAGTGACGAGGCTTTTCTACTGATGAATGCGATAGAGTTCATAGGCGTTACCAAGCGCTTCGGCGGAAAGACCGTCCTTGACGGCCTCACGTTCTCTGTCGCCAAGGGCGAGATATTCGTGATCGTCGGCCCTTCCGGAACCGGCAAGTCCGTTGCGCTAAAGCACATCGTCGGGCTTATCGAGCCCGATGCCGGAGAGGTGAAGACGGCATCGCCGAGGATCGGCTACCTCTTCCAGTCCGGGGCGCTCCTTGCATGGATGACCATAGCGGACAACGTGGCGCTTCCCCTGCGCGAGACGACCCGGATGAAGGAGGACGAAATAGGCGCGAAGGTCTCGGACGCGCTTGCGGCCGTCGGGCTTTCAGACGCGGCGGACAAGTATCCGTCGGAAATCTCCGGCGGCATGCAGAAGCGCGCAGGCCTCGCCAGGGCGATCGTCCGCGAGACCGACATAGTCCTTTACGACGAGCCGACGTCGGGGCTCGATCCCGTGACATCGCTCAGCATAACCAACCTGATCGCGGAGGTAAACGCCAAGCGCGGGATAACGTCGGTAGTGGTGACGCACGACCTCGCCTCCGCGCTCAAGATCGCCTCCCGCATCATGCTGCTTAAGGACGGCAAGGCGGTCGTATGCGAGACCCCGGCCGGTTTCGTTGCGTCTAAAAACCCGTACGCGGCTGAATACGTCGCCGCATCGAAAGGAGAAAAAGCGTGAAGCGGAAGAACGAGACGTTCTCACAGGCCATTGTGGGGCTTTTCATGGTCACGGTGCTTTTGCTGCTGGCCTATTTCACGATCGTAATATCCGGCGTCGACATCCTCGCCGGGCGCAACCGCGTGCCTATTAGGATATCGTTCCTGCAGGTAGGCGGCCTCAAGGAACGTGACAACGTGATGTACCGTGGAACGAAGGTCGGCGTCGTCGACCGCGTCGAAGTCGGCGAGACAAATCTCGTCGTGGTCGCCATGGTGGACGACAAGGTCACCTTGCGCAGCGGCTACAAGGCGAGCGTCTGCAACCTTTCCATGCTCGGCGGCTACTATCTCAAGCTGGAGGAGGGCTCTGGCAGCGTCCTGCCGCTCGAAGAGACGGAATTCGCTGGGGAGCCCCCCACAGACTGGATGCAGGACTTCGCGAAGATCGCAAAGAACCTGACGGAGTTCACTTCGCGGCCCGAGTTCACCGGAATAGTGACGAACGTGAACGACTTTGCCATGCGCGCGAGGAGCATAGCCGAGAAGGCGGAATTGATAATCACGCGCGTAGAGCGCGGCGAGGGAACGGTCGGAAAGCTCCTCTCGTCGGACGACACGGTCTACAACGACATCAAGGCCACGGCTTCTGACGCGAAGGAAATGGTCACGAGCGCGACGAAGGCGTTCGACAACGTCGGCAAGATATCCGAAGACCTCCGCACTTGCGGGGCGCTGGAAGACTTGAAGGGCGGCTTGGCGGCTTTCAGGAAGGCCGCCGAGGGCGCCAATCCCGGAGATCTCATGGCCAAGGCGCGCGAGCTTGCGGACAACCTCAACGTCGTCGCCCGCAAGCTCAAGGACGGCGAGGGAACCCTCGGCAAGCTTGCCACGGATGCCTCGATGTACAACGAGCTTGATGCGCTTATCAAGGACTGCCGCCAGGTCCTCGACAACTACCGCGACACGACGCCGATAGCAACGTTTTCGTCACTCGCGACCGGGGCTCTGTAGCGTTTATGCTCCTTCTTGCGACATCTCTTCTCTTTACGGACCCTCTTCCGCTCGACATGCCGCGTGCGGAGGCGTATCTGGCAAGAGAGGGCGGACGCGTCCGTCTCGAAGACCGCTACAACGCCATGGACCTCTGGGTCTCTCATGCCGTTGACGGGCGCTGGATGGACGAAGATGGCCGCATATTCGTCTTGGCGCGTCTCGACGTGGCTCCGCCGGCCCTCTCTGCGCGAGAGTCGTCCGTAACCCGCATGGATTCCGTCGCCGGGCGCGTGCCAGTGGATCGCCGCGACAAGAAGGCCGTGCGAACGGCAGTTGAGGCCCTTTCGCCCGTTCCCGTGCCGGAGAAGGAGGCTCGCCCAAGGCAGCTGCCGAGGGGATTCAAGGATGTCGATTACTGGCATGGTACCAACACCTCGACGATCGTGTGCGCATTCCTTCCCGAGAAGTCAGGCGTTTGGCGGCTTGCGACATGGCAGCTTGTGGAAGGCGACGACTTCTACGAGGCCCTTGAGGTCTTCGAGGATGAGCTCTTTGGCGAAGTAGGCCGGCCGTACCTCGTGACGACCGCTGGCGAGGCTGGTGCCGCTCCGCGCCGCGGCTCTTCGAAGAAAAAGGCGCCCGCCCTTGGCGAGCGCGAACTTCTCCGGGCCGACGTCCGCCATTCTGTCGCCGCGTACGACGACTGGCGGTTCACCGATACGCCGGAGTTCGTGGTGATCGACGACCTTGACGAAGACTCGTCGTTCATAGCCGCCCTCACCAACGACCTCCCCGTAATGAGGGCCAAGTATCTTGAGACCATGCCGACCGGCATCGACGGGTCGAATGTCCTTTGTTCCGCGAGGATATACTCAAGCCGCAGCGAGTATCTTGACGCGATGGAGGCGGAGGGGCTCACGAACATGGCATGGAGCGCGGCGTACTGGTGCCAGCAGCGGCGGGAGATAGTCGCCTGCAGGCCTCCGGCGATTTTCGAGTCGTCTTCCGACGCGGAGCTTCTCAGGACGTTTCGCCACGAGGCGTTCCACCAGTATCTTTCCTATGCCTCGTCGATGATGGCGGTTTCGCCTTGGCTCAACGAGGGATATGCTCAATATTTCGAGGAGGGGCCTTCCGTGTCGGAGCGCGTTCCTTCCAAGGCCGACTGGGGCGCGGATGGCATGTCTCCCGACGACCTCAAGAGGGTCTCGGAGATGCTTCCCGCGCTCCTGGCGATGGACTACCGCGAGTTCTACGACGGCACCGACGAGGCAAGGCGCTTTAAATACCGTCTTGCGCTTTCCATTGCGCTTTTCATAGAGCATGGCGCGAAGAAAGTGCGGTTCGATCCGTTCAAGGACCTGAAGCGCCGATATTTCAAGGCGCTTTTCGAAAATGGAGACATGCGCGAGGCGACTTCCGCCGCGTTTGAATCGGCCGATGGCCTGAAGCTGTTTGTCGCGGAATGGCTGAAGTTCTGGAAGAATACGTAGGCCGCCTTGCGCCGAGCCCGACCGGGGCCCTGCATCTCGGGAACGTCCGCACGTTCATGATCGCCTGGCTGCGGGCGCGCAGCCTTGGCGGCAGGATACTCCTTCGCATGGAAGACCTCGACCATCCGCGCGACAAGCCGGGGGCGGCCGACGGCGCTATTGACGACCTTAGGTGGCTCGGCTTCGACTGGGACGGCTCGTGCGTGCAGTCGGAGCGCAGAAGCCACTACCGCGCCGCGTTGGAGAAACTTGGCGGACTTGTCTATCCCTGCGTCTGCTCAAGGCGCGACGTGGAAGCTGCGCAGTCCGCTCCGCACGACGGCGACCAGCTTCGCTATCCAGGGACTTGCCGCGGCCGCTTCGCGTCGTGGGACGAGGCCCTCGCCTGCAAAAGCGCCGCGAACGCGGGGCAGGGGTCTTTGTCGGCCCAGATTCCATGCTGGCGCTTTCGCGTCGAGCCGGGGACGGTAGTCGAGTTTGACGACGTGTTCGCGGGGAGGTTTTCGCAGGACGTCTTCGCATCTCTCGGCGACTTCCCGCTCGCCCGCGACCGCGACGGCGCTGGCTACACGCTCGCGTGCACTGTTGACGACGTTCTTTCCGGCGTCACGGAAGTCGTAAGGGGCGACGACCTCCTCGCGGCGACGCCTGCTCAGATCCTCGTCGCCCGGGCTCTCGGGGCCAAGCCGCCGCGCTACTGCCATGTGCCGCTTGTCGTCGGGCGCGACGGGCGCAGGCTTGCCAAGCGTCATGGCGATACGCGCATATCTGCGTTGCGCGCGGCAGGGGCGACACCCGAGGAGATACTGGGGGCGCTTGCCTTTTCGTGCGGCTGGGCGGAGCGCGGCGAGCGCGTTTCCCTCGCCGGTCTCGTCCCCCGCTTTGACCTTTCCTCCATCCCGCGCTCGCCTTATGTAATTGACTTGATGTAACGCCCGACTCGTTTTTCGACGGACCGTCGAAAAGTCTCTCGCGCGTCCCCTGTCTCGCGGCATGGCTTACGCCATCGCAAAACGGCTTGAAATGCGATAAATTGCAGAAAACGCGAGGTAGCCCGCGAAAAATGAAGCGACGTCGGGGTCTCTCCCCACAGCGGCGGGGTCTGTCCCCAAGGTTCTGTACAAGACGGCGTTGAGACGATGCTTAACTCGTCTAGCGACGTCATGTTCGCCGCTGCGGCGGAAGGCAGGGCCCTATGGCGCGGGGTTGTCGCGGGTTGACATGATAATGAATATGTGAGATAATGACACCTGCATGCCAAACTCCACCATTAACCACCGCCAATTTCCACTGCGGGCCTGCGGCTTTATTGCCACCTTCGCCAAGTCATGGCGAGGATGGCCGGTTTTGGCGACGGCTTGCCGTGCCGGCTTTCAATCTGTGAGTGAACGATGGCGTGCAGTCGTTACGCTGTGGACTGTCGCTGCGCTTGTGGTTGTGCTTTATTATCTTTTGCCTGGCGTCTCCGTATTACTGGAGCCAGTCGGGCGCTGGCAGCGGGCGAACGGATGGCTGGCCTCGCTTTCCATTTGCGCGGTATTCTGCGGACTGATTCCATATGCCGTCTATCGTATTCGTCGTGAGTCCGGCAAGCGCAGTCCGCTTGTCGTGGCGATGGCCCAGGCCGTATGGTGCGGGCTGTGTGGCGTCGTCTGCGGCTGGTTCTTCTCAGTGCAGGGGCGATGGTTCGGATGCGGACACGACCTGGTGACGGTTTTGAAGAAAATGGTCGTCGACCAGTTCGGATGGTCGGTTCTCGTCATAGTGCCAGCCAACGCCGTTTTCTATGCGGTCCTGTCAGGGGGGTGGTGCATGAAGGACAGACGTGTGCCAGTCCGCGTCTTTCTCTCGCACATCTACTTGCCGAACCTGCTGATGAACTGGATTGTCGGCATCCCGTCCAATTGCGCGGTCTATGCATTCCCGATGGACCTGCAGATTCCGGTTCTCGGGCTCATGTCCTCGGCTTGGGCCGTCATTTGCACTGGGCTGGGCGCGCATTCCGGGCGCGCCATTCGCGCATCGTCATCCCAGTCAGTTTACGTAAGACAATCTTGAGGTTGTTTGGATTGTCGAAACCGCAGTCGCGGGAAATCGTCCCAATCTTCTGCCTTGAGCCGAGTAATCGCCGTTTGACGCAGTTGACGCGCGCAAGAAGGATGGCTTGATGTATTGACATGTGCTCGAATTCCCTGAACCGCAGATATGCGAGTCGACGGGAGACGCCGAGATGGGTGACGACTTCCTTGACGGTAATTGCGCGATTTGCGTTTTGTTCGATGTATTCGCGTGCGCGCCGTGCCATTGTCAGTCCCGGGGAGAGAACGCGGGTGGATTCCCGTTCGACGATGGTCATCGATGCCGGGATCAAAATGGTCGAGCGTGCGGCGTGGGGATTCTTTTTGCTCAGCATGGCGATTAGCTCCATGGCGGCAGTCCGGCCCTCGCGGATGTTGTCCGTCGTGACGCTTGACAGGCGTGGCTTTGTATGCTGGCATATGATTTCATCGTTGTCGATGCCGATGACCCTTACTTCGTCCGGTACGCGGATATTGAACTGCAAGCATACGTCCAGCACTTCTGCCGCGCGTCTGTCGTATCCGACGAGAATAGCGGCTGGCTTGGGAAGGGACTTGAGCCACTCGCCGAGCTGTTGTGCATCGGATTTCTCCTCTGGAAGATTGGTTGTGTAGCTGATGCCTTCCAGATGTGCGTGCTTCAGGGCGTTGTAAAACCCCAGTTCCCGTTGCATAGACAGGTAATGGCAGAAGTTCTCCCGAAAATGAACATAGCCGTAGGTGGCGAATCGGCCGCAGGAAATCAAGGGCCTTGTGGCAATCGATGCCAGCTTCTGCTCGTTTAGCGTGACGATTCGCATGTTCGTGGTTCGGCGTGGAAGACAATGCTCGCGAGTCCCGATGATGACGAGCGGGAAATGCGATCGCTCGATGAGATTTGCAAGGCTGACGTCTTCTATTTCACTTGAGACCAACCCGTCTACCTGATTGGACGAAATGGCGTCAGCCAGCGATTTTCGCCCATATTCCGACATTTCGCAGATGTGTAGGCGAAAGTCGGCTTGGTCTCCGACCGCCGAAAGGAATCCGTGGAGGATGCCGCGCCCGGAGCATTTGGCGGCATTGACGAGGATGAATATCTCTTTTGGGTTCCCACGCATGGTAAGACATTATAGCATATTATCTTGCGTGGGACAAAACAATATATTTTATTTGCACAAAATAGATCGTTCTTCTATTGAGTCTTTCGGCGGGTAAATGGTATAATGCGCGTGGTTGGCATTCTGAAGGAGTACGCAAAAATGATGGTGCTTGCAGTTCTATTTTTAGCTTCGGTCTTGGAGGTATCGCCTCACGGCGAACTTAAATCTCCGGCTGAAGCATTAAATAGAATCAGAGATTTAAGGGAACAGGGTGCGATTGCAAAAGATGAACTTGTGACCGTGCATCTGTCCTCTGGGGTTTATCCACTTTCGCGCCCGATTCAAATGACGGCGGCAGACTCTTATGTGTCGTTTGAAGGGGCGGAGAATGGTAAGTCGGTCATCTTGGGTGGTGTTGAGCTCGGCCGTTTTTCGAAAAGTGCCGACGGCGTGTGGAGGACTAAAGTACCTGCGGGGTTGCAGGTAGATCAACTTTGGGTCGGTGGCAGGCGAGCCGACCGGGCGGTCAGTCCTAATGGTGATGCGTTTTATCATCATATTCGCTTTAACGAGGCGGAGTCAAACGGATGTCTGGTTGCCAAGGAGGATTATCCGCTTCTAAACGAACTTGCGAAATTGCCCAAAGACGAGCTTACGAATGTTGCCGTACATGTGTATTATGCATGGGACACGGAATGGTTGAGGCCGAATCGCGTTGATCCAGAGATAGGCTTTCTGGGGTTCACGGCAAAGGCGGCGCGTGATTTTTTCCTTTGGAAAAAATGGGTTCTTCGATTTAAGGTTGAAAACTACAGGGCTGCGCTTGACGCACCAGGCGAATGGTTTTTTGACCGCAAGTCGTCGGAGCTATTGTACATCCCGCGAGCTGACGACGATCTGGAGACGGCGATTCCCTTTGTCCCGACTGTAGAGCGCCTGGTTGAAATTGCGGGAGACGGCGAGAACGGGCCTTTTGTCGGCAATGTGTCTTTCTCGCGAATCGGCTTTTCGGGTCAGGCATGGTATATGCCGAATTCTTTGGCGCCGCACCAGGCGGCCAAGGACATAGACGCGGCTATAAAAATTTCCAATGCACGGGCGGTCCGTTTTACACGTTGTCGCTTTGATCGAACGGCGACTCATGCCGTATGGTTTGCGAAGAACTGCCGTGACTCTGGTGTTTCGGATTCGTTGTTTACCGATCTTGGTGCGAGTGCGGTGAGAATCGGTGGTTTCGAAAGGACGACGGATGTCCCTCGTAACAAGTTTACGGGTGGCATTGTAATCGACAATAACATTATTGTTGGCGGAGGTCGTCTTTTCCCAGAGGCGGTTGGCGTACAGATCGTTTATGCAGCGGATTGTCGCATTACGCACAATGAGATAGCCGACTTTTACTATACGGGCATTTCAGTTGGCTGGGGTTGGAATTACACGCCAACGCAGAATCGAAACAACCTCATTGCGTATAATCACATTCATGACATAGGAAAGGGTGTGATGTGCGACATGGGCGGCATTTATCACCTCAGCGAGGATCTCGGCTCGCGAATCGAAGGGAATGTCATTCACCATGTCCGCAGTTATCGTTACACAGGGTCCGGCGGCACGGGCATTTACATGGACGAGGCGAGCAGTGGTCTGACGATAACGTCCAATCTTGTTTATGACGTCTGGTCTGGTGCCGCGCATCAGCATTATGGCAAGGACAACATCTTTGCCAACAACATCTTTGCGTACGTTGCCGGAGGCGGGGCGGTTGTCACTCGTGTCCGCATAGAACCGCATTTGTCGTTTGCCTTCAAGAACAACATTGTCGTATGGAGTTCTGGATCGAATGCGCTGCGAGTTGGTGACACGAAAAAAGGGATTGATTTCGCAAACAACGTCTATTGGTCGGCTGATGCATTGGAGGGTGGCGAATTTGACAACGTGACTTTTCCCGAGTGGATGAAGGATGGCAAAGACGTGGGGTCCCTGTTTGCAGATCCGAAGTTCCGCAGTTCAACGAACGGCGATTTTGCCCTTGCAAAAGATTCCCCGGCTTTGGCTCTTGGATTTGTCCCGTGGGATATTGGATCGGCTGGTGTGCGAGGGGATGCATGGCGAAGGAAAGCGAAGTCGTTTGAAATGAGGCCGGATGTGGACATCCCTGAGCCAGCGCGATATCGCGGCATTCCGAAATGGGGGACGGATTTTGAGGGGTTTAAGATCGGATCGAAGCCAAAGTTCCCATTGCGTTCGCATGGGGAAGGGATTGCCATTGTGAACGATGACACTCGTCCAGGGAAACGGGTCTTGAAAATCACGGATTCCAAGTCGAAGCCAGGATTTGACCCATATGTGACTTGTTCGATTCCTTATGCGCCGAAACGCCTGACATTTTCCTATGCATTGAAATACCATAAGGATGCCAATTTCGTTCAAGAATGGCGTGAACATAAGGATAAGTGTCGGAATGGGCAATATGCGACGGGCCTGTGGGTTCGTGCAAACGCACACTCGTTTGCGGTTTCTGGTTCGATTCCGGATGGCAAGGGAGGATTTGTCGGCAAGGACTTCTGCTTGCAGACCGGCGGTGTTGATCAATGGCTTAGCTGCCAGTTGGAGATGCGCTTCACCCCTGGCGAACGTGTCAAGTGTATCTTCACGTTACAGAACGAAAAGGGGGAAAGCTCGTCAACGGGTGAGTTTTACGGATATGACGAGTTCGTTAATCCCAATTGGACGGCGTTTTTCGCTTGGGGTGGAAACGACACCGATTATTTGATTGACGAAGTTAGTTACATGGCGGAATGAAATTTAGAATAGGCAACAAAAAGATCAGCTGAAAGGAACGACCAAATGACAAGAAAACCAATCATTGCTGCTGCGCTTGCATGTGCTGGCGTTGTCTCTTATGCGGCAGACGGAGTTTGGACCAAGACGGGGTCAAACACGCCTGAAACGGCTTATCTCTGGAATGCCAACGGTGTTTGGCTTAACGACGTCATTCCGGTAGGCGCATCGTCGGTTGCCGACTTCACAAGCGTCTCGGACGCTTCCTCAACCAGGTTCATTCAGTTGCCGGCTGGGGATCTTTCGTTGAAGTCCGTCAAGTACAGCCCGACTAGTGGTAAACTTCGGCTTGTCGGCAATGATTGCATCGATTTTTATGGTACGGGCATAGACAAGACCGGCACGATTGCCAATTATTTGCGCGTTTACTCAGACGTCCGCATCAAGAGTGCCGATTCTTATGTCCAGTTCAAGGCGGGCGAGCTGTGCGGCGATATTCTTTCAAGCTCTACAGTGCTTTGCCTCGGGTCGGGAGCGTTCATCCATCGGCTTGATTTGTATGCGAACAATGCCGGCGGCAACCGCATTTCGCCAATGGGTGAAACGTCGTATGCGCTGTCGCAGTCTTATGGGGAATTCCGCGTCCGCTGTCCGGAGAGTTCGCCGACGAACAATGTTTCGCGCTGGGCGCTCACTGCGAACAGCAAAATTGCGAGACGGGTCGGGTCTGGCGATCACGCGCTTCCTGTCGGGACGCTTGTTGCAGCGGCCAATGGCGCGCTTTCCGGGACGACGTTCTTGAGGCGCATTTACGACCGCGATCTTATCGAACTGAGCGAAGTCGCTTCGATAGACGGCGAGACGGACCTGACATTTGCTGCTCTGACGCAAAATTACGAACAGGCATTTTCGGGATTGGGTTCGATGGGCGCGCCTTCGCCTGTGACGGTCATGGTCTCAAAGTATCGTGACGAGGATTCCGCCCGGCTGTCTTTTGGCTATCTTGACCGTCCGGCCCTTCCTGTTAACGAAAACAAAGGGGTTATCTTCGATTCCGAAACGGCCTATCCTGGAACTGTTGTACTTGATTCCGTCGGCGCAAAGCAGCCGTTCATCCTGAAAAACTGCCACCTCGAGTTTATCGGTGCGGGTCTCGTCAATCCGGCCTACGTGCGGCATCAGTCCGCTCAGTCTTTCTCGCGGCTGACGGTGGGAGGGGGGAAGTCGGCAAGCATCACGTGCCTCTCCAACATCGTCGGCCGCTTGGTCAAGGACGGTGCGGGGCGGCTGTCGGTGTCATTGCCTTATGCACGTACGGTTGCAGACGCGCTCATCAACACGGGAACGATCAGCGTAGAAGAGGGAACATTGCAGATTTGCGAAAACGACAACGGGACGGATCCGGAGGTCCAGTCTTTGACGCTTGGCGCGCAAGGCGAGCTTAATCTTGAGGATGGCGTTGAGTTGAAGGTCGGGACATTGACGGCCGATGCCGGTGCGGTTGTTTCTGGAAATGGTGTTGTCATTTGCGAGTCGGCCATTGGGGCGAGTGGAATTGTCCTTAGGGATGGTGCGCGTATTGTGACTCAAGTTGGCAAAGCGACTCGGGAGCGCGTTGTCACTTCGGTTGAGGCGCGGGTTGTCGGGTCTCCGGCGTTCTGGGTTGACGCAACGAAGATTAACGCGGCCGATATTCGAGAGGAAGGTGATGTGAAGTATGTTGAAACATGGCATGATTGCCGCGAAAAGGCCGCCGACTTTGCTATGCCCAAGTACTTGTTCGCCACGAATGTGGCAGGCGTCTGCCCGACACTTGTCAAGAATGCCGCAGGTGCGGATTATGCCGTCAACTTTGACCATCACACTGCCGAGAAAACGGAGATAGAAAAGACGGAGGCGCTTGTCTGGAGCGTACCGGTGTCGAACATCAAGGCGATTTTCAAGGTTCTTGATCCGACAACGGCCGGCGGAACCTGTGTGCTGGGGCAGTCTCAGCGACTTAGCAGTTATGCGGAAACCCTGCGACGGACACAGTATGGCTCTGTAGATGGCTCGACGCATATCCTCAATTCAAATGCACGGGCCAGGCAGTGCGTCAATTTCTTGAACGGCGAGCGCGTGACTCGTTGGAGCAATCCAGAGCCGGGATATCCGATGCAGTCTTATACGTACAGCGGAAAGTCCTTTACGCGGTGTGTGCTGCACGAAATCTGGAATACAAACAATGTTGACTTGGCGGCGGACGCTTTCGGGTTTTCGTGCTACACAAAAAACGCCAACGGCGTGGACCGCATTTGTGAATGTCTTGTCTATACAAACGACTTGACGTATGCCGAGCGTCTTCAGGTCGCCGAATATTTGACGCAGAAATGGTGTGGCGGCGAGACGACATACGACAGGTTCGGGGGTGTTGCGGATCGCATCGGCGTGTTGACCGGCGGCATGGACTATCGGGTCGATTCGACGGATTATGTGGCGGTGGACAGGGTTTCCGGTTCGGGGAAGTTCACGAAGAGCGGGACTGGCGCGATGTATGTTGATGATATGGTGGCGCCGGAGATGAACTTGACGGTCGCCGAGGGTGCGTTGACAATTCGCTCAGTGGCCGCCGTTCGCGAGGGCGTGCCAGCGGGGGCGTATCTGCATCTTGATGCTTCCGATGCAACGACGATCACCGATGACGGTGGAGTCGCCGAATGGCGGGATTGGCGCGGCACGGATTATCCGGTCGCTACGCCGTTGTACTCCAAGCCAACGGTCAAGGCCGTGGCTGGCTTGGGCGGAAAGAATGTCGTTGATTTCGGTGACCATCATCAGTATGATTCAACAACGAGGACTGCTGGCAAGGGACTCCAGTTTGCGGCGCTGAACGAGACGCGTTCGGTGTTCTTCGTTTATGGAAGTGCGCGAGGTGGCGGCCATATCATCGGCGGCAGCAGCGGCGACTATCACACGGCTGGGCTTTTCCGCGGAACGGGGAATGCAGGTGCCGATCCGTCTTCGCCGCTGATTTCATCTGATGCTTTGGTGCCGAAGTATGCACGGCTGCAGGCTTCGTCCAAACGCGAATTAGGCGGTTCGCGTTTCAGGCTTGACGGTGTCGCAAAATACACAGGGACCGATGGTTTCGGTGGCAAGTACGAGGTTGTCTCTCTGGTGACACCGGATGCGTATGTGTCCAGTGCGCTCTCTGTCAACCACTATACCAATTACAGCGGCGGCCAAGATGTCGGCGAGGCGATTATATATGGTCGGGTCCTTTCGGAGGAGAATGTGAAGCTGGTCGAGGCTTATTTGCGTAACAAGTGGTTTGGCGACGCGCTTCCCAACGGCTATCGTCAAGCGTGCGTTTCGACTCTTGATGTCGCAGAGGGCGCGATCGTGACTCTTTGCGGCAATGCTCCTTTGTCGGTGGGGACGCTTTCGGGAGGCGGCGTTGTGGAAGGTGCTGTCTCGATCGGCAATGGCGAAATGATTGTGAAAGTGGCCAATGACGGTTCGACATCGGTTCTGACACTTGGCTCTATTGACTTGTCTGGCGCGGCAAACCTCAGGTTCGACGGTTCCGTGACGAAATTGACCGCTGGCAATCATGTGGTCATCTCATCTGCGTCAATCAAGGCTGGCGATCCTGTTGCGTGGACAGTAAGCGGATTGCCGAAAAGCTACTCGTGCACCCTCAAGGCTGTTGACGGTGCGCTTGTTGCAACCATCAAAAAGACGGGTTTTGTCCTTGTCGCTCGATAATCAATGGGAGTTGAAATGAGAGGGATGTCATTTCTCTTGGTGGCGCTTGTGCTGCTGCCGTTCCAGGTCCACGCAGAATCGGCGGCGGATTATGCTTATCCTATCTCGCCGAGTGTAGGCGGCCGAGAGAACACGGAATGGTCAACTTTCTACTCGTATCACACATGCGATACGAACAAAACCCTGCCCCGAGTTCTTCTGCTTGGCGATTCTATCACGCAAAGTATCCGCGGTCGAATAGAAAGCATCCTTGCGGGGAAAGCCGTCGTGACATACTGGGTGACGTCTTGTGGTGTGGTGAGGCCTGAGTACATGGCGCAGCTTGAGATTGTCTTGCGGACACACGACTACGCCGTAATTCACTTCAACAACGGTTTGCACATGAGCAACGCCAGATATGCGGAATATGCGGCCGCGTTGGAGAAGGCGCTTCGGTTGGTGAAACGTCTTCAACCAAAGGCGAAGGTTTTGCTTGCCACATGTACGCCGCTCAGGGATCATCCTGAACGCTGCTATGTCAACCATGTTAATGAGATCGGGATTGATCTCGCAAAAAAGCTGAAACTTGACGGCATTACGGATCTGTATTCATTGGCCAATGGATTTGACAGGAAAAAAGCTTGGCGCGACGAGGCTCATTTCACGCCAGAATCACAGAAGGAATTGGCGTCCTTGGCTGCGGAGTGCATTCTCAAGGTTCTTCCATGCGAGCAGAAAACAAAAAAGCCGGAGGACAGAAAATGAGAGAAGCTTTGAATAGGCGAGATTTCCTCAGGGGAGCTTCATGGCTGGGATTGGCGGCTACGGCTGCGGGTTGCCAATTTGAACGGTTTGGGTTTGGTTCGGGGGCACCAATGGCGGGATATGTCGCGCCTCGTTTGAGTCGCATACGCATTGGCTTTGTTGGAGTCGGTGCGCGTGGAACTTATGCGTTGCGCCGGCTTTCCATGTTCCCCGGTGTCGATGTGGCCGCCATTTGTGATGTCAATGAATCGGCGATTAAGACCAGCCGCGATTATCTTGCATCGAAGAACTTCCCGCCTGCTCGCGAGTTTCTTGGAGCCGAGGCATACAGGGATCTTTGTCAGTGGGATGGAGTCGATGTCATTTATGCATGTGTGCCGTGGAAACTCCATGCTCCGGTGGCGCTTGAGGCGATGCGGGCTGATAAACATGCGTTTGTCGAGGTTCCGGCAACGATGGATGTAGATAGCTGTTGGGAGCTCGTCGAGACAAGCGAGTCGACGCGTCGCCATTGCATGATGCTCGAGAATTGCTGCTACGGTGAGACGGAGATGCTGGCCCTCAATATGTGCCGTCTCGGCGTTCTTGGCGAGACGGTCTACGGCGAGGCCGGTTATTTGCACAGCTTTTCGACTCGTGCGGAGAAATTGAGCGAGTTCCGCGCGGAATGGTATCAGGAGCATCGCGGGAACTTTTATCCGACACATGGGCTTGGTCCGGTTGCGCAATATATGAACATCAACAGAGGCGACCGCTTCGACTATCTCAATTCTATGGAGGGGAAGCCTATAGGGGATCTCATTCGTGAGGGGGATGTTCGGTGGAACGGGCAAAATCTCGAGGCGTTTGAAAAGTTTTTGGTCGGGGCGTACAATTCATCGCTGATCAAGACGGCTAACGGCAAAATCATCTTCCTCAATCTGTCGTGCCATGTACCGCATCCTTATAGCCGCATAAACACGATCCAGGGGACGCACGGAATTCTGATGGACTATCCATTGCGCATTGACGTCGAAGACGAACCGGGATCTGGTCCTCACGAAAAGAAGGATGCCCTCAATTGCAGGTTCGATCCGAAACGCACGGCAGAGCTTCGCGAAAAGTACAAGCATCCGCTTTGGAAAACAGTTGGTGACATCGCCACGAAGGTTGGCGGACATGGCGGCATGGACTTCATCATGGATCTTCGCTGGGTTTACTGCCTGCAGAATGGATTGCCGCTCGATATGGACGTCTATGACCTCGCATCGTGGAGTTGCCTTTGCGAGATCACCGAGGAATCCCAGGCGAAGCGCGGCGCTCCGGTTGAGATCCCCGATTTCACCCGCGGCGCATGGAAGACGATGAAGCCGCTCGGAATTGAAACGATCGACCCCTCCCGGTTCAAGTTTGACAGGGTCGGCGATTCCGGGCCTCAGCAGACCGTCTGATCATTTCGCGGGTGTGACATGGAAAGAGCAGTACGATGATGTTGAGCGGTGCATTATTGGCGTTCTTGCCAATTGCAGTCACCCCCGAAGTGGAAGGGGTCTCGTCAAGGAAAATCGTTGAGTGGATAAATGCGTGCGAACATAATCTGGATGCAATGCATGGCTTCGTCCTTTTGCGGCACGGAAAGCTTATCGCCGAGGGTTCGTGGGCGCCTTACGACACAATACATGAGACACATCGCCTCTATTCACACTCTAAGAGTTTTACGGCAACGGCAATCGGATTTCTTGTTGATGATGGAAAATTAGATATTGACGAGCGTGTCGTTGACATTTTCCCCGATAAGGTTCCTGCACATGCATCAGTTCATCTTGGGGCTTTGCGGGTTAGGGATTTGTTGACAATGAATGTCGGCGCATCTCGTCCTGATGCCGAAAACGACGATGCGGACGGTGATTGGGCAAAGGCGTATCTTGAAAATGATTTTGACGGCGCACCGGGGGTGCTGTTTAAATACGATTCTGGCGCATCTTATATGCTTTCCGAGATTGTAAAGCGAAAATCCGGTTGTGATATGATCGAGCTTCTACAACGGCGGTTGTTTTCTCTGATTGGGATCGAAAGCGCCTTGAGCACAACTTCGCCAACTGGTGTTTCTTGTGGCGGTTGGGGCATGTGCATGACCACCAGGGACCTTGCTTTGTTCGGGCAGTTTTACCTGAACCGGGGATGTTGGCAGGGACGGCGAATACTGTCGGACGAATGGGTGACGCTGGCGACTGCCCGTCAGTCATGGTCGGGGGCTATTGGTGTCACTGAAGAGGATGGTAGCGATTGGCATCAGGGATACGGATTCCAGTTTTGGCGCTGTCGTCATGGATGTTATCGTGCAGATGGGGCAAATGGGCAGTTTACGATAGTCATGCCGCGACAGGATGCAGTGTTGTCGATTCATTCGGGTCTGAAGGACACGCAAAAGGAACTGGACTTGGTGTGGAATTACCTTTTGCCGGCGATGGCGGAAAAGCCGCTGACAGAAGACGAGTTGGCGGTGCGAGAATTGCGTGACAAATGTCAATCGCTTGGATTGCCGAGTGTTTGTGGAAAGCTGGAAGGCGATGACTGCTATTGCGGATGTACGTATCGTCTTGTTGGCGGTGTGTGCGGGTTGAGGTCTTTGCGACTGGATAAAAGATTAGGAGGGTGGAATCTTACAATCTCAGGCAAGGCTGGGAAATGGACTGTGCCTGTTGGCTTTTGCAAATGGGAACGGGGAGTTGTCAAGTTGTCGACGAAGCAACATGAAATTCTACGGGACATTGTCGGGGAGCAACGCACGGCGGCTTCTGCGGCGGTAGGTCAAGACGGTGCTCTTCGATTACGTATGTTATTTCTCGACGGGCCGCAAAAAGTTGACCTTGTGTTTCGCTCCACGAATGATTTCAGCTGCATTGAAGGTGTAATGCACGGAATTGGCGGGGGGAGGTTCTCTGGCTATTTGGACAGAAAGGATGCGGACAGATGATCGCTGCGACATTGATGTCGGTTTGTCTCGTCGGTAGCGCGATGGAAGCACTGCCCGTGCCAGAAAACGTACCGGAGTTATTAGTTTCTGATTCGGGTAATCGGATTACGACATCTGCTCAATGGGAACGCGAACGCCGACCGGAATTACTGCGGACTTTTGAGCAAGAACTTTATGGTAAGCGTCCCTCGGTGCCGTTGGGCTTGTCGTATGAGACGGTGGTTGCGCGTGACAATGCTGTCGATGGCCTTGCCAAGTTGAGGCGGGTTAAGATTACCTATCGTGGCCCTTGTGGGACGCGCGATTTTGTGGTAACGGCATTTTTCCCAAAATGTCGCAAAGGGCCTGCTCCCATATTTGTCTATATTGCTTTTGACAAGGATGGAATCACATCTGCTCGCAGTACGGGCGATTGTCATGCGGGACCGTTCCAGCTGGATGAACGGTGGCCGGTAAAGAAACTAATATCACGTGGATATGCGACGGTTGCGTTCCGCTGTGGACACATTGTTGATGATGATGAAGATGGATTTCGCACGGGGGCATATTCTGCGCTGGAGGACTATAGAAAGCGGACCGATTCAAGTTGGGGCGCGATTAGTGCCTGGGCATGGGGCGCGAGTCGCGTCGCGGATTGGTTGGAAACGGAACCGTTGGCGGACACAAACCATTTGGCAGTTGTAGGGCATTCCCGGCTCGGGAAGTCCGCTCTTTGGGCGGGCGCGACAGATTGCAGATTCGCTTTGACCTGTGCTAGTGGATCAGGCTGTTGCGGCGCAAAACTTAACCATATCGAATTGAACAAAATAAAGGAAGGATATTGGGACGAACATATCGAGCGAATCCTTCGCTTTCGGCATTGGTTTGCCAGGCGTTTTGATTACTATCGCGGCAAGGACCTTGAAATGCCGTTTGACCAGCATCAGCTGATTGCGCTTTGTGCGCCGCGGCTTGTGGCAATAGCGTCGGCATCAGAAGACGAAGGCGCGGGACCTCTCGGGGAGTATTGGGCGGCGCGGCTTGCTTCGCCTGCATGGGAGTTGTATGGGAGAAGGGGCCTTGTTACTTCGGCCTTTCCCGAGACAGAGCATCCTGAGCAGGAAGGTTTTGTGTCGTATCATCTGCGAAAGGGCGGTCATGATCTTGTCTCTTATGATTGGGAGCGTTTTATGGATTTTGCCGATCGACACGGTTGGAATCAATAGATGTTAAAAGAAAAGGGGTGATTGGTATGAGCAAGTGGTTTGATTTGATGGCAGTGACAGGAGCGCAGGTATGTGTTGCGGGTTGTTTTGCGTTGATGCCGCAGCATGAGAAGGTATCGAAGGAATTGCCGCCGGTGTTGACAAACTGCGAGACGCGCGTAAACTCGGCTCTCGTCGGCAAGAAGGCGTTCTACTACTGCGACGACGTCATTTGGCTATTCCGCGACCTGACGCGACAGCGCCCGAAGTCCCTTTTCGACAACTCCTTCCTCAAGCTGATGAAGAGGGCGCACGACAGGTATGGGATGAAGGTGCAGCTCAACTGCTTCTACCGGACGGACTTCTTCTACGGGATGGACGAGTTCTCGCTCGCGGAGATGACGGACGCCTACAAGGCAGAGTGGCAGGCGAACAAGGACTGGTTGAGGCTCGGCCTTCATTCCCTGCAGGAGTTTCCGGACTACCCCTTTGTCAACGCGGACTATGCCGACATGAAGACAGTCATCGACAGGATATCCGGAGAGATAGTCAGGTTTGCCGGCCCAGGCGTGTTTGCGAAAGGTGCCGTCGTGCATTGGGGCATGATCAGCAAGGATGCCTGCCGTGCGCTCAAGGACTGCGGCATCGTCATGCTTTGTTCACACTGCGGCCCCCGCTACGCCTACACTGGCGACCCGTCCGTGTTGCCTTATGGCCACGCGATGCGTCTTCTTCAGAACCGCAAGCCTGAGACTTGCCTCTATCGAAGGCTAAGCGAGGACAAGGCGATCAACTCGTCGATTGCCGGCTACAACATCCTCACGTACGACCAGGCCAGGGAGACCTATGGCAACTTCAAGTACATATACGACCGCGAGACTGGCATCGGCATGAAGGAGCTGGAGGACTTTCAGCCCTTGGCCGCAGGTATCAACCTCTACACCCTTGAGACGCTCGTCGAGGCCGCGAAACTATACCTCGCCAACAGCTTCTTCGTGTGGGGCAATCACGAGCAGTACTTCTACAAAGACTATCTCGCCTACCAGCCGGAATACGAGGCGAAGATAATGGCAATGGCGAAGCTCCTCAAGGAGAACGGCTATGAACACTTCTTCTTGGAGGAATTGTCGGCTGGGCGATGAGTTGGAAGAAGGGGCAACAATGTCGGACTTGGATATGATTGAGTCTCTATGATGTTGCCGAATGATGTAGCGATGATGGCTGAAGCCGATGACGGAAAGTCTGCTGTTATGGCGAGGATGAGATACGGATGGGCGAAGATACGCGGGGCGTACAGGCTCTCGCGCAGGAGGTGGCTATGCCCACGCAGGAGGGCGGTGGATTGTGCGGCCGTGCGTTCCGATGGGGATTATGTCGGGAAGTTGGCACTTCGCCGGAAGGTCGCGGGGGATGTGCGCGTAGTAGGAAGCCGCTCGCTTAAGATGGTCGGACACGGGTTCGCGTGGATTGAATACAAGCACCGTTTTCCCAAATTCGCGGCGGAGCGCCTGAACCGTCCCAGCTTGATCGGAATCGCCGGTTATCAGAACAAAGCATTCGGCATCGGAGCGCATGGCATCGACAAGGGCGGCAACGGCAAGGTTTACGTCAGAACGTTTCTCCTCAAGCTTAACGACATGTGCCATTCCGGCAATGGATTCTTCGCAAGTCTTGCACTTTTTGTTGACATGGGGAAGCCATGCTTTTTTCTTGCTGTAAAATCCTTCGATGATTTCCACTCCGCCAAAGGCCGAGAGTGCTTGGAGATATATCTTCTGGCGTTCCTCGGCGGCTATGTCATGCGGATATGTGCGGACACGAGCCGTGAAGTACTTTACGGAGAGGATTTCATGTTCTTCCTT
>Ga0310786_10001572_pt1 | contig 36732 bp, 23 predicted proteins | sample AusTroGonzalo_MG_FD_203881 | JGI IMG/M metagenome (GOLD analysis project Ga0310786, IMG submission 203881) | Bovine rumen microbial communities from tropical cattle in Woodstock, Queensland, Australia - Gonzalo_03 (v2) (version 2) | ecosystem: Host-associated > Mammals > Digestive system >... | reverse complement strand
CTCTCAAGTACTATATGCCGCGGTTATAGCGGTGAGGAACCACCTCTTCCCATTCCGAACAGAGAAGTTAAGCTCACCATCGCCGATGGTACTGCCCCACCAGGTGGGAGAGTAGGTAGCTGCGGTTCTTTGGAAGCCCTGAAGGTCTAACGACCTCCAGGGCTTCTTTTTTTCCCCGTCCCGGAACAAAATAAGAGACCCGCGTGGGGTCTCTTGGGGAGATAAATATTGATAACTAACTAACTTGTCTTAATCGGCCTCGGGGGAGACGACGTAACGGTCGCGAATGTCCGGGAGGATCTTCGAGAGGGCGTCCAGAATCTGGTTCTCATTAAAGCCTTTGCGGGAGACGATCATTACGGTGTCGTCTCCGGCCACAGTACCCATCACGGGCGGGAGCGGGTGACGGTCCAGGAAGGTGGCCACGGCAGGGGCAAATCCAACTTGCGTACGAATAACGGTGATGGGGAGGTTAATCTCCACACCAGTAATGCCAATACCCAGTCCACTCGGGGTGGGGTGGGTAGTCTGTGACAATTTGTAACCCTGGTGAGGTACTTTAATAATATGCAGCGCTTTAAGGTCCCGGGACAAGGTTGCCTGGGTGGCCGAGATGCCTCGTTCGGACAGTTTAGCCATCAGGTCCTCCTGGCTGAATACTTGCTCGGAGCTGATTATTTCGCGCAGTGCCTGCTGGCGTGATTGAATCTTTTGCATTTGTCTTTTTTCAGTTTGCGGTTGCAAAGGTAATGAATATTTTGTGAATAACAATGAATATCTCGGTATTTTATTCAGAAATTCTTTAATAATTATTGCGTACATCAAGAATTATCCTTTACTTTGCCGCCCAATTGTTAGTAGTGACCCAATTAATCAAACAAAAATGAAAGGTATCAAGTTCATGCTTTCTGCCGTTCTTATCGCTTTAAGTGTTTCTGTATCAGCGCAGAACATTACTGTGAAAGGTACGGTGAAGGATGCCCAGACGGGCGATCCTGTTCCTGCTGCTGCCGTTATGATCGACGGTTCCACCTCCGGTGTGGTAACCGACTTCGACGGCGCCTACTCTATCGCCGTCGCATCTGACGGTGTCCTCGTCTTCTCCTCCATCGGCTACGAGACCATGCAGGTGGAGGTTAAAGGTCAGAAAACCATTAACGTAGAGCTCACGCCCAGTTGCGAATTCCTGGACGAGACGCTGGTTGTTGCTTACGGCACGGCCAAGAAGAGCTCCTATTCCGGTTCCGCTTCCATGGTCCGCTCCGAGGACTTGGTGAACAAGCCTGTCTCTTCTGTTCAGCAGGCTATCCAGGGTAAGGTAGCCGGCCTGCAGATCACCACTGCTTCCGGTCAGCCTGGTGCCACCAGCACCTTCCGCATCCGTGGTACCGGTTCCCTGAACGCTTCTTCTGAGCCCCTTTACGTAATTGACGGTGTTGCTACCACCAACTCCAATTACTCCAAGAACGCCAGCGATGCCAATACCACCACCAGCATCCTCTCCAGCATCAACCCCCAGGATATCGAATCCATCACGGTGCTGAAAGATGCAGCTGCCGCTTCCCTGTACGGCTCCCGTGCTGCTAACGGTGTGGTTATCATCACCACCAAGAGCGGTAAGGCCGGTCAGGGCCATGTGAACTTCAACGCCTCTGTAGGTGTGTCTTCCGTTCCCAAGCAGTATAGCCTCATGAACTCCACCGACTACTACAAGACGGTGTACAACAGCTATCTGGCAGCGGCCGATCCTGCCCAAAACCAGGATTACGTCTGGGCCAACAAGCAGACGCAGGGCGCCCTTACTTCCAATCCCTTCAACGTCGATATTCCCTTCGACGCCGAAGGCAATCTGGTGGCCGGTGCAAAGAACGTCATCAACACCGACTGGCAGAGCGAAGTCCTGAGCCCGGGCTACACCCAGGACTACAACGTGAACTATTCCGGCGGCTCTGAGAATAGCAGCTACTTCTTCTCCATGGGTTACTTTGACCAGAAGGGTACTGCCCCCACCGCTCACTATACCCGTTATTCCGGTAAGGCCAACATCGACGCCAAGATCAATTCCTGGCTCAAGGGTGGCATGAACGTGGTGTTCTCCTACGCTACGCAGAACTCCGAAGTTTCCGAAGGTGCCGGCGCCTCGCCGCTTTACAACGCCATTTCCTTCCCCAACGCCGTCTCGATTTATAAAGTGGACTCCGAGGGTAATTATGTGCTGGACGCCAACGGTGAAAAACAGTTCAACTGGATTAACCCGGTGGCCAAGGACTACAACCCGCTGGCTACTCCCATTCTGAACACGAACAAGGCCAACACGGCCCGCCTGCTGGCTTCCTTCTACACGGAGTTGCTTCTCACCCAGAACCTCACGGCCAAGACCGTGTTCTCGCCGGACTATGTTTCCGTGTACGATATCTTCTACTGGAACAAGTATCACGGTGACGGTCCCGCTTACGGCGGCCGCGGTGGCAGAACGCAGACCAGCGACCTCATGTTCACCAGCACCACTACCCTGAACTATCACAAGACCTTCGCCGGCAAGCACAGTGTATCGGCCATGGCCGGTTACGAATACTGGCAGAGTAAGATCACCCGTTTCGACGGTGTGGCCACCAACTTCGCCTTCGACTTCCTTACCGAACTTGCCGGCGCCAGCAAGCCGCAGTCCCTCACTTCCTGGTACACCGAGGCTGCCCTCATCTCCTGGCTGGGCCACGCCGAATACAACTACGCCGAAAAGTACTTTGTATCCGGTTCCTTCCGTCGTGACGGTTCCTCCGTCTTTGGCTCCGACAAGAAGTGGGGTAATTTCTTCAGCGTGGGCGCTTCCTGGCGTGCCAAGCAGGAAGACTTCCTGCAGGACGTAGAATGGCTGAGCGACCTCAAGCTCCGTGTGAGCTACGGTACCTCCGGTAACAACGCCGGTCTTAACCGCTACGAGTCCCTGGGTCTGTGGACCGCCTCCGACGACTATCAGTATGGTTACAACGCCGGCCTTGGCCACACCTCCCTCTCCAACCCCGAACTGGGTTGGGAAAAGCAGAAGATGCTCAACGTGGGTATCGACTTCGGCTTCTGGGGCAATGCGGTGAGCGGCTCGGTTGAATACTTCAAGAAAACCTCCGACGCCCTCCTGTACGACTACCCGCTGCCTGCTTCCCACGGTATCACCGAAGTGATGATGAACCTGGCAAAGGTGCAGAACCAGGGTGTGGAAGTGGTCCTGAACGCCACTCCGGTTCAGACCAAGGACTTCACCTGGGATGTAAACTTCAACTTCTCCTATAACGCCGACAAGATTCTGGACCTGGCTGGTGATGACGATATCACCATGGCTTCCTCCAAGAAGATCTGGAAAGTGGGACACAGCCAGTACGAGTTCTACATGCCCACCTGGATGGGCGTAGATCCCGCCAACGGCGATCCGCTGTGGAAGACCATCGACCCCGAGACCGGCGCCGAAGGTACCACCAACTCCTACTCCAAGGCTGATTATCAGATGCAGGGCCGTGCGACCCCCTGGGGCTTCGGTTCCCTTAGCAACAGCTTCTCCTGGAAGGGCTTTAACTTCTCCTTCATGTTCTACTACAACCTGGGCGGTAAGGTATACGATAAGCTGTATGCCGACACCATGCACGAAGGTAACAGCTCCGGTAAGAACATGCACGTAGACGAGCTCAACGCCTGGACGCCCGAGAATCCCAATACCAACGTGCCCAAGTACGCGAACGCAAACAGCAATCACAGCAACGACGCCAGCACGCGTTTCCTGTACAGCGCCACCTACCTCAAGCTCAAGAACGTGAACCTCTCCTACAGCCTGCCCAAGAACGTGCTCAAGAAAGTGGGTGTCCTCTCCGGTGCACGTATCTTCGTGAATGCCGACAACCTCTTCACTGTGTTTGCCGACAAGGGCTACAAGGGTTACGACGACATTGACATCTACGGTATTGGCGGATATGCCAGCTCGGCCAACTACATCCCGCTCAGCCGCACCTATACCGTGGGCGTGAATATCACTTTCTAAAACGAACGGATTATGAAAAAGTCATTATATTTTGCTGCAATCGCTCTCCTTCTCGGCCTGTTTTCCTGCGATAAGGAGACCCTGAACCCGATTCCGTCCAACGCGGTTTCCGACTCGCAGATCTTCTCCAGCGTCGAGTCGGCCAAGACCGCCCTGAACGGTGGCATGAAATTCTTGGGCTACTACCAATCTTTCACCATGCTGACCGTTATGGCCGAGGTGATGGGTGAAGATGCCCTTATGACCGACGGTAACCACGGCCTCCCTCACTACACCTGGCACGTGAATTCCTACACCTATTCCCAGGTTCCCGAGTCCAGCCCCTGGCATACTGGCTACAGCAACTCCATCTGGGAATACGATTACAAGGGCATCGATGCCGCCAATAACATCATTGCCCATGTGACCGACATGCCGGAGCAGAACGGAAAGGAAAACCTGCTGGGCCAGGCTTATGCCCTGCGCGGATACCTGTTCCTGCGCCTGGCCCGTCTGTTCGCTGAAAGCTATACCACCAATCCCGACGGCCCCTGCATCGTCCTGCGTAAGGAACCCGCCGACGCATCCTCTGAGCACATCGGCCGTTCCAGCCTCAAGGACACCTATGCACAGATTCTCTCCGACCTCAATTATGGCCGCCAGCATTGCAGCGCTTCCGATGTATCCTTCTTTACCCCCAAGGCCTGCGCGCTGTTCATGGCCCGCGCCTATCTGGACATGGGAGACTACACCAATGCCAAGAAATATGCAGCAGAAGCTGCCTCCGATACCTTCGACGGCAGTAACCTCATGAGCCAGGACGAATACCAGGCCGGTTTCATGGATCCGAATGTTGAGTGGCTCATGGGCTTCACCTTCAATGAGAGCACGTCCAACCTCTTTGCTTCCATCCCGTCCTTCTACTATCTGGCTACAAGTGCCGTGAACGCCGACGCAAACGGTAAAGCCAACCCCGACGACACTGCGTACCTGGAAAGCCCTTTGGAAGCAGATTACTTTGAGAATGCGCTCTATGGCTACAGCACCGTGCGCTGGACCTTCCGCTTCCGCAACTCCTTCGAGGAGACCGACTGCCGTAAACTCTTCCCCTTCTACTTCGATGAGGCCGATGGTTGGCTTACCAGCAAGTTCAGCCACCGCGATCTCTCCCTGGGTAACGCAGACTTCCCGCTGGCCCGTATTGCCGAGGCCTACCTGATCAAGGCCGAATGTGAAGCCCAGGATGGCGGCAATGCTGCCACGGCCAAGGATGTGCTTAACGCCCTCCAGGAAGCCCGTGGCGCCACCCCTACCACTGCCACGCTCGATAATATCTACATGGAGCGCCGCAAGGAACTCTACGGCGAAGGTTACCGCCTGTTCGACATCAAGCGTCTGCACCAGCCCCTGGACCGCACGATGGATCCCGAACACTGGGCTTCCGTGAAGAGCCTCCCCGCCGACAGCCCTCGTTTCATGCTGCCTATTCCTGAGTGTGAGCTGCTCTACAACAAAGCCCTCACCAAGAGTGACCAGAACGCTTACTGGAAAAAATAAATGAAACGCCTTAACATGTTTTTGGGAATGCTGCTGCTATCGGCAGCATTCTCTTGTTCTTCCCCTAAGGAAGGAACGGTGGAGTTCCTGGGACGCAACGTGCCCGTGCAGTCTTTCCTGGAAGGCTTCCCTTACAGCACCTACGGCTTCTACCTCTCCGACGACGCCACCAAGCTGGTCTACACGCGCAACACAGACGGCAGCCCCCTGCTGATGCTGGACCTGGAAGAGAGCACCGACATCGGCAAAGGAAAGGTGATTTCGGCCGATGACTGGTCCAAGAAGAATTTCTGGGAGCCGCACTGGAATGAAAAGGACGGCTGCCTCTACTGGATGGGCGACCAGGCCAACGACGAAAAGATTGACCTCTACCGCATGAACGCAACCACTGGCGAAGTAACCTGCTTCACCGACGTGCCCTACATCTACGGCTGGGGCTTCAACGACGACAAAACCCTGGCCGGCTACATCGCCCGCATCTCCCAGAGCGAGAACGACCACGTGGACGAGTTCCACGTGCTGAACCTCGAAACCGGCGAGAACAAGCTGGTGTGCACAGATAAGGCCGATTTCCGCATGACCTGGAGCGAAGTGTCCTTCTCCCCGGACAACACGGGCGCCATCGTCACCGTGCTGAAGAACGTGGACCGTACGCACACCAACATGGCCTACCTGGACTTCGCCAGCGGCGAATACAAGGTCATCACCGACCCCGCGCTGGAGGCCAGCCTCAGCGGCTGCGCGGCCGTCTCCCCCTGGTACAGCCAGGACGTGGCCTACTTCCTCTCCGACCAAAGCGGCTTCGCCAACCTCTACGCCTACAACCGCGTCACCGGCGAGACCGCCCAGGTGACCGATTATAAGGCCGATATATCGGCCAAGTGGATGGAGGCCGATGGTGAAAAGCTCCTCGTCGCCGTGTCCACCAGCCCCGAGGGGTCGGTGGTGCGCGTCCTCACCCCGGACGGGGGCGAGTTGACATCGGCCCAATATCCTGCGACGCTCACTTTGGCGACGACGGTGGGGAACAAGGCTTACTTCCGCGCCGGCGCCACCGACATCCTCTTCCAGATCTGGGAGGTGAGCTACGAGGGCGGCGCCCTGCAGCAGAAGGTGGTGATGGACCTGCCCGCCAAGACCAAGAAATCCATGATTGCTTCCCATGCGCAGAAGCTTTCCATTCCCACCTTCGACATCGACCCCGCTACGGGTGAGCAGCGCCTGCTGCACGCCTATCTGATGGTGCCGGAGAATCCGCTGCCCGCCGACGAGGCCCGCCTCATGGTGATGTCCTTCTACGGCGGCGAGAATGCCTACGACGTGGAGCACCAGATCTTCACCGCTGCCGGTATGTACGTGCTCAGCGCTTCGCCGCGCGGCTCCGACGGCTTCGGCCGCGACTTCGCAGCCCTGAACGACCACGATCTGGGCGGCAACGAGACCATCGACATGATCTACTGCGCCCGCTACGTGTCCGAGATGCTGAACATTCCGCCCGAGCGGGTGGGCTGCTTCGGCATGAGCCACGGCGGCTACGAGACCATGCGCCTGATGACTTTCCCCGGCGAGGTGAACGGCTTCAAGGCTTCTTTCCCCTTCGGCTTCGGTGTGGCTGTCGCCGGTTTCTGCGACATCATCTGGGAGCACTACCACTCCAATATCCCCGACTGGGACTATCTGGAGGCCGGTGATCCCGTTACCGAGAAGGAGAAACTCATGGACCGTTCTCCCATTAATCATGTAGATAAGGTGAGCGGCCCCATGCTCCTGATTCACGGCGACCACGACGACCGCGTGGACATCTTCGGCTCCAGTATGCTGTACGATGCCCTCAAGGCCCAGGGCTCCCCGGTGGAGTTCGTGATTATGGAGGGCCAGGGCCATGGTTATAAGGGCATTGACAACCAGATGAAATACTATAGAAGTATTCTCGATTTCATTCAGAATTATTCGGGAACAAAATAATATAGCTTACATTTTGTAAGCTATATGGGGCGTAAATAATATTCATTGTAATTTCGCCCGCAAAAGTTCCTGATTGTTAATATTTCCGGCTAAGTTCCTGCTGTTTTGCGGGTTGCTTAGCCGGATTTCTTATGTCTAATAATGCATATAAAATGAATATACGTGAATATCTTTGACTTTTATTCATAAAAATTTGAATAATCATTGGATTCTTAAAAATATTTCTTTTTCTTTGTCACCGTCAGTAAGTAGTGAAACCAATTAAGCTATTCACAATGAAAGGTATCAAGTTTTTGATCTCTGCCGTCCTTTTTGTGTTCGGTGTGTCTGTGTTTGCACAGACTGGTGCCGTTAAAGGTACGGTGACGTCTTCTGAAGACGGAGCCCCTATTCCGGGCGTTTCTGTTGTGTATGATGGTACTACTGTCGGTACAATGACCGACATTCAGGGCCATTTCACTCTCCCGGCCAGTCCGGCCGGAGCCACGAATGTGGTTTTCTCCTGCATTGGTTACACGACCAAAGTTGTTCCTGCCAGTATGGTATCCGTTGTTGTGATGGAACCTGACACTGAATTCCTGGACGAGGTGGTTGTTACCGCCCTTGGTCTGGAACGTCAGAAGAAGTCCCTCGGTTATGCCGTGCAGGATGTAAAGGCTGATAACCTTACCAAGGGTTCTCAGTTTAATGTCGCCAATGCCCTGCAGGGTAAGCTGGCCGGTGTGCAGATTACTCAGTCCGGTGGTGCTGTGGGCGCTTCCCAGCGTATCCTCATCCGCGGTAACTCCTCCTTCGGCAGCAATGAACCCCTCATTGTGATTGACGGTATCCCCATGGATAACGGCGCCGGTGGTAACTACGGTGGTGATGACGGTGGTTGGCTCGATACCGGTTCCGGTATCAACGACATCAACCCCGAGGACATCGAGAGCATTTCTGTCCTGAAGGGCGGTTCCGCTGCTATCTATGGTATGCGCGCTGGTAACGGTGTTATCCTCATTACCACTAAGAAAGGCGGCAGCGTATCCAACAAAATGAAGATTACCTATGATGGCTCCTATACCATTGACAAGGTGTTCAGTCTGCCGGGTTATCAGAACCAGTACGGTCAGGGTTATCAGGGCCATGAGTATGCCTATAACAACAACGGCTATTCCGATGACGATGATAACTACTTCCCTTGGAAGGAAGTATATCCTTCTTATGCCGAATTTGCTGTGAACGAAGGTTACTGCTATGTTAACGGTAAAGGCGCTGGCGCAAACGATGGTGATGATGAAAGCTGGGGCCCCCGTCTGGATATCGGCCTCATGATTCCTCAGTATAACAGCCCTGTTGTGGACGGTGTCCGTCAGGCAACGCCCTGGGTCTCTCACCCGAACAATATTAAGGACTTCTTCGAGACGGGCTACACCCAGGCTCATACCGTGTCTATCAGCAACTCCTCTGACCGCGGTTTCTATCGTGCCTCCGTCGGTGTCCGTCAGCAGAAGGGTACGGTTCCCAATACGGATATCCGCCACATCAACGCCAACCTGAGCAGTAACTTCAATTTCAATCAGTATGTGAGTGCCGACATGTCCCTGTATTTCAATAATACACACAGCGACAACCTCATTCCTACCGGTTATTCTTCCGATAACCCCCTGCAGTCCATCATGCAGTGGTTTGGCCGTCAGGTTGATATGCAGGACCTGAAAGCCCATTACATGGAGACCATGGAGAACGGCGGTCACTATAACTGGATCAGCGCTTTCCATGTAAACCCTTATTTCAATGTGTATCAGAATGTCAATGGTTATGACCGTGATCGTGTCATTGTAAAGGGTTCTGTTTGGCTGAAACCTACCTCCTGGCTCAAGTTCGAAGGCCGTGTCGGTTTCGATATGTACAGTGATAAGACTTTCCAGAAGACGGTTTACAGCAGCGACATGCCTTTCGGCTGGTTCGGCAAGACCCTGGAAGACCGTAAGGAACTGAACGTTGACGGAATTGCCTACTTCAGCAAGCAGTTCGGCGATTTCTCCGTAGACGCTCTGGCCGGTGCTAACTACCGTGATATGGTATATGGTGAAAACTACATGGGTGCTAATCCGTCTAACGGTCTCACCATCCCCGGTCTGTACACCATGTCTAATGTAGTCGGTGTACCGATTACATCTCTTGACAACTCTCACATCCGTTCCCAATCTATCTATGCCAACGCTTCCGTAGGTTTTAAGGGACAGGTTTATCTGGAGGCTAGCTTCCGTCGCGACTGGAGCTCCACCATTAACCAGCCTTTTTCCTATCCTTCCGTGAGCGCCAGCTGGGTAGTCACCGAAAGCTTCCCTTCCATCAAGGGTTCCGTCCTCAGCTACCTGAAGCTGCGCGCCAACTGGGCGAATACCGGTAACGCTACATCTGCTTACCGTACCGGTCTGTACTACTCTTCCCCTGGCAAGTCTATCAAGGGTCAGTCCCAGTTTAATATTCCTACCGAGTTGGCAAACCCGAACCTGCGTCCTGAGAATATCAATACGGCAGAGGTTGGTATTGAGAGCGCCTTCTGGAACAACCGCGTCCGTCTGGATGTTGCCCTGTACAACAAGAGTACCAGCGACCAGATCATGCGTATCGAGGTTCCCCGTTCCTCGGGTTACAGCTATGAATTCCTCAATGCCGGTTGCGTTGTGAACAAAGGTGCAGAAGTTTCCCTTGGTGTAGATATCTTCAAGAACTCCAATGGCTTCAACTGGACTTCCACCATCAACTGGTCCAAGGACAAGAGCACTATCACTGAACTTGCCGAAGATCTGACAACCTATACCCTCGGATCCAGCTGGAGCTGTTACAACTACGCAATGGTTGGAGAATCCTGGGGTACCCTGGTAGGCCGTGGCCTGGTTCGTGATGAGAATGGCAATGTCATTGTTAACTCAAAAGGTATCCCGAAGTCCCAGGCTAATATGAAGATTGGCGACGTGACTCCTAAGTGGCTCGCTGGCTGGAACAACGAATTCTCTTACAAGGACTTCAGCTTCGGCTTCCTGCTGGATTACCGTAAGGGTGGTGACTTCTTCTCTGTGTCCCAGCTTTTTGGCTCCTACACCGGTATCTATGATTATACTGCTGCCAACGGCATCCGTGAAACCGGCGCTATCTTCGGACAGAATATCGTGACCGACAAGACCTTCGTCAAGGAGAACGGTGAGCCCAACGATATCGTTATTGACGCAGAAGATGCTTTTGCCGAATTCTACAGCACCAAGGAATTTGCCGTGATTGACGGTTCCTTCCTGAAACTGCGCGAGGCTCACATCACCTACACGCTGCCGGCATCCATCACCAAGAAGGTGAAGTGGATTGATTCTGCCAAGGTGTCTGTTGTGGGTAGCAATCTTGCCATCCTGTGGCTCGCGAAGAATAACTACAGCAACATCGATCCTGAATGCTCCCTGGGTAATGGTAACAGTGCCGTAGGTTACGAATCCAACGCTTGCCCTCCCACCCGCAGCATCGGCGTGAAACTGAACATCACTTTCTAATTGGATGGAGGATACAAACATGAAAAAGTTTATCAATTATATTGCTCTCTCTACTCTTGTCTTCTCCCTGTTCTCCTGCACGAAGTCCTTTGAGGAGGTGAACACGGATCCGGACCGTCCGAATGCGGAACTGGTGCCGTCTACCAATGTGCTGGCTTACTGCGAGCGCTATGCTTCCGACAATCTCTACGACGAGTGGTTTGACCTGAATGAATCCTGCGGTTTCTCCGGCCAGGTTGCCAAGTGGCAGTATACGGAAGAAGGTTTCTATGACTTCCGCCCCAATGTAAACAGCTCCAGCTGGGCAGTATGCTACTTGGTGGCTGCCAACTTGCAGGCTATTATCGACAAAGAAGAGGAAGGTTCCAACATGTGGGCTGTCGCCACCATCTTCCAGTGCAATATTTACCAGATTGCGGCCGACCGTTGGGGTAACATTCCTTACAGCGAAGCTGGCAAACTGGCCGAGGGTGTTGCTCATCCCAAGTATGACAAGCAGTCCGAGATTTACCCCGACCTCCTGAAAAAACTCAAAGCAGCTGTCGCAGCTTTGGATCCCGATGGTGATGACTTGGGTGCCGGTGATGTTATGCTTGACGGCGACATCGCTCTGTGGAAGAAATATGGCAATGCACTGCGTCTGCGTATCGCTGCCCGTATTGCCAATGTGGCTTCTGCCGAGGCTAAGACTGTCTTCGAAGAGATTGCCGCAGAAGGCATCCCCGCCGACAACGATGACAATATCTTCTTCTCCGCCTGGGGAAGTGAATATGGTGAGCCTTGGGCAGATTACTACCAGACTCGTCAGCAGGAATACGGCGTCAGCTCGCTGATGGTGAATACGCTTTCTTCCCTGAACGATCCCCGTCTGCCTGTTTATGCCGAACCCACCGACGATTTCAAGAATGGTGTGGCCGGAGCTGTCGAGTTTGCAGGTTATCCCGTGGGTAAGAAGCAGTATGCCAACACTTCGGCCTATTCTGCCCTGGGTGCTCATTTCCAGAAGAAGGACGGCCTTACCGGCTTCTCCCCCTGGCTGCGTAGTTGCGAAGCTTACTTCGCTATCGCTTATGGCGCCAGCAAAGGCTATAACGTGGGCATGACCCAGAAAGAGGCCTATGAAAAAGCTGTTACCCTCTCTCTTGAAGAGTGTGGCGTGAGCGAAGCCGATATTGAAACCTATATAGCCGGTCCCGGTGCATATGACGGGACGGCTGAGCAGCTCTTCACCCAGTGGTGGATTTCCCTGTTCAAGAACGGTCAGGAGGCTTGGTCTGTATATCGTATGAGCGGTTATCCTGCCGGCAACGTGATTGCTGTTGACAGCAAGTATCCGGACCACAACGTGCCGCCGATGTCTTACTGCTACCCCGACACTGAGGCCAACCTGAATAAGGCAAACTATGCTGTAGAAGCGGCTGCCGAGGTTGACTACTTCTGGGGTAAGAAGATGTGGTGGGACACCCGTACCGGAATCAACTAAAATTGTCTTTCTGCAAAATAATTCGTAAATTTGCGCCGCTCAATTAGAGTGACGCAAATTTTTTTAAACATACACAATTATGCAGATCGTATCCGTATTCGGTAGAGAGATCCTGGATTCCCGCGGAAATCCTACCATCGAAGTTGAAGTTACCCTTGATTCCGGTTTTGTGGGTGTAGCCGCCGTTCCCTCTGGCGCTTCCACCGGTGAGAACGAGGCCCTCGAGCTCCGTGATGGCGACAAAAAGCGCTATGGCGGCAAGGGCGTTCTCAAGGCCGTTGACAACGTGAACAAGGTGATTGCCCCCGAAATCGTGGGCATGGATGCCACGCAGCAGCGCGCTATCGATAAAGCCATGATCGAGCTGGACGGTACTGCCACCAAGAGCAAGCTGGGCGCCAACGCCATCCTGGGCGTTTCCCTGGCTGTTGCCAAGGCTGCCGCCGCCGAGCTGGGTCTTCCCCTGTACCGTTACCTGGGCGGCACCAACGCTTATGTGCTTCCCGTTCCCATGATGAACATCATCAACGGTGGTGCTCACTCCGATGCTCCTATCGCTTTCCAGGAGTTCATGATCCGTCCTATCGGCGCTAAGAACGAGGCCGAGGCTGTCCGCATGGGCGCCGAGGTGTTCCACGCTCTGCAGAAGGTGCTCAAGGGCCGTGGCCTGTCCACCGCCGTGGGTGACGAAGGTGGTTTCGCTCCTGCCCTGAAGGGCATCAACGACGCCCTCGACTGCATCATCGCCGCTATCGAAGGTGCTGGCTACGTTCCCGGTAAGGACGTGACCATCGCTATGGACTGCGCTGCTTCCGAGTTCTGCTTCAAGGAGGACGGTAAGTTCTACTATGACTACAAGCAGCTCAAGGACGGTAAGAAGAAAGATCCTCGTGGCCGCAAGCTCACCACCGATCAGCAGATCAACTACCTGAAGCAGCTCATCAGCAAGTACCCCATCGACTCCATCGAGGACGGTCTGTCCGAGGAAGACTGGGAAGGCTGGGTGAAGCTCACCAAGGCTATCGGTGACAAGTGCCAGCTCGTCGGTGACGACCTCTTCGTAACCAACGTGAAGTACCTCCAGAAGGGTATCGAGATGGGCGCTGGTAACAGCATCCTCATCAAGGTGAACCAGATCGGTTCCCTCACCGAGACCCTCGACGCTATCGAGATGGCTCACCGTCACGGTTACACCACCGTTACCAGCCACCGTTCCGGTGAGACTGAGGACACCACCATCGCCGACATCGCCGTCGCTACCAACAGCGGCCAGATCAAGACCGGTTCCCTCAGCCGTACCGACCGTATCGCCAAGTACAACCGCCTCATGCGCATCGAGATTGAGCTGGGCGAAGAAGCACGCTATGGCTATAAGAAACTTCGCTAAGTACATCGCTGCGGCCCTTGTGGCTGTAGCCTGTACGGTGCAAGACCCTATTGAAACGCAGGCTCCGACAACATCGGAGCCTGTCGCTTCTTTAGACGTTATCTCCGGGGTGGCCACCATCCAGTTCACCGAGGACATGGTCGCCCTCGTCGAGGAAGGACTTCAGGCCGATGGTGCCCTGACCAAATCGGCCGACCTGAACGCCATCCTCGCCGAACTCGGCGCCGTCTCCCTGGAGCGCGTATTCCCGCACGCCGGTCCCTACGAGGGCCGTACGCGCCGCGAGGGTCTGCACAGATTCTACAAAGTGGTCTTCTCGGACCAGAAACCCCTGACCAAGGCCGTGGCCGACCTGTCGGAGCTGCCGGGCGTGGTTTCCGTTACCCCGCACCACAGAATTGTCAAACGTGCCATTTTCAACGACCCCTACCTGAGCAAGCAGTGGGAGTTCGTTACCAATAACGCTGCCAACATCCATGTCCAGGATGTGTGGGAGAACTACACTACCGGCAGCAGCAAAGTCATCGTGGACGTGGTGGACGAACCCGTCGACGCCTCTCACGAAGACCTGAAGGCCAACCTCTGGAAGGATGCCGAAGGCCATACGGGCTACAACTTTGCCCGTAACAGCTGGGATCTGACCATCCGTCCCGAGGGTGGAAGAATCCAGGGCAAGTGGTACGATGGCGACAGCGGACATGGTACCCATGTGGCCGGCACCATCGCCGCGGTGAATAACAACGGGAAAGGCCTGTGCGGTGTGGCCGGCGGTAACGCTACCGCAGGTTATGCCGGTGTGCGCCTGATGTCCAGCGCCATCTTCTCCGGTTATGACTATATGGCCGATGACGCGGAAACCGCCGACGCCATCAAGTTCGGCGCAGACCACGGTGCCGTTATTTCCCAGAACAGCTGGGGCTATGTTTACGACGAGTCTGTCGGCATGAGCACCTGGATGTCGTACAACATCACAAATTACTGCCCGGAAATCAAGGCTGCGGTAGACTACTTTATCAAGTATGCCGGTTGCGACGACAACGGCAATCAGCTCCCGGAATCCCCGATGAAGGGCGGCCTGGTGTTGTTCGCCGCCGGTAACGACAACGTCAAGTGGGACATTATTTCCACCTATGAGCCCATTATCGCCGTGGGTGCCTATGGCGTCACGGCAGGCAAAGCCAGCTATTCGAACTATGGTACCTGGGTGGACGTCGCCGCCCCCGGCGGAGACGGTACTACCGCCGACAACTCTATCTGGAGCACGCTTCCCACCTGCGTGGAAGACGGCACCGGATACGGAGGAAAAGGCTGGGTGGGCACCTCCATGGCCACGCCGCACGTGAGCGGTGTAGCAGCCCTCATCATCTCCTACTTCGGCGGCCAGGGTTTCACCGCCGAGGACGCCAAGAAAATCCTCTTCGGCGGCCTGGGCAGTGCCATCGGCGGCAACAAGCCCATCGGCAAAAAGCTCGATGCGGCGGCCTCCTTCGAATGGGCCCTCGCCAACGGCTATACGGGGGCGGGCGGCGGCACCGTCGTCCAGAACCCGCCCGTAATCAATCTCTCCAAGGCCGAAGTGAACGTGCATGCGCATGAAATCGTGCGCGTGAACATCGAGGCCTACGACCCCGACGGCGACAACATCACCCTCAGCTGCAAGACAGGCTCCGACGCCCTCACCCTGGACAAGGAGAACAAGCAGCTGGTGATCAGCGGCTGGAAAGTCAAGGCCGGCACGTACAAAGCCGTCGTCACCGTAAGTGACGGAGGCCGCACCGCCGACGCCACCCTCACCTATACCATCCTGCCGAACCACGCCCCGACGGTCGTCGGGAAGGTGGCCGATGTCTATATGAGCGGCCTGCAGAAAGTGGAAACCGTGTCGCTGGACGGCATTTTTGCCGATGAAGACGGCGAGCAGTTGAGCGTCTACGCCGACCGCGGCGACGCCGTGTGCGTGACCGCCGTCGTCCAGAAGGGCCAGATCAAGATCTCGCCCATTGCCGTGGGCGTCGCCACCATCACCGTCACCGCCACCGACTTTATGGGGGCCGATGTTTCCACCACCTTCCGCGTAGCCGTCACGGATCCCAAACATCCCGTGCACGTCTCTCCGGAAGTGGCTTCCACGGAAACCACCATCAGCATTGAGTCTGAAAACCCGGTACCCGTAAAGGTGTCCGTATACGCCTCCACCGGCGGTCTTGTCTATAAGACCGAAATGGAGGCCAGCGCCTTCGACCCCATCAAACTGGATGTCTCGGCGCTGGCACCTGGCCGTTATACGGCGGTATTGGAGTACGGCGGGATAACCCGTCAGGTCAGAGTAATCAAATACTAAAGCAGATCCTGCTTTAAATTCTCGATATACCGGGCGATTCTTCGGAGTTGGCCCGGTATTGCTATACTCTGGGGGCAGTGGCTCAGGCATTCGCCGCAGGCAATGCAGTGGTCGGCCTGACGCACCGTAGGCACGGCGCGGTCGTAGCTCACCAGGTAGGCCTTCTTGAGCTTGGCGTAGTTCTTCTGCTCCGTGCTCTGGGCGTAAGTGCCTTCCGTGACGGCCCGGTTGTAATGCTGGAACGTGCCCGGGATGTCAATACCCCAGGGGCAGGGCATGCAGTACTTGCAGTCCGTGCAGTTCACCAGCGGATACTCCATCATCTGGACAGCCATCTGCTCCAGGAAGCCAAGCTCCTCCTCTGTGAGGGGCTTGAAGTGGCCGAAGGTCTTGATGTTGTCCAGCAGCGGGTCCATGTTGGTCATGCCGGAAAGGGTGCACAGCACGCGCGGATAGCTGCCGCAGAAGCGGAAAGCCCAGGATGCGATGCTCTGGAGCGGCTCGCGCTCCTTCATCTGCCGGGCGATGCCCGCGGGGACGTTGGCCAATCGGCCTCCCAAAAGCGGCTCCATAATCACGATGGGCAGGCCGCGCTTGTCCAGCTCGGCGTAGAGATAATCGGCGTTGACATTGCGCACGCCGTCGGCGTGTTTCCAGTCCACGTAGTTCATCTCAATCTGCACGAAGTCCCACTGCATCTGGCCGCTGTCGTGCAGCTCCATGAAGTAGTCGAACTCGTGTTTGGCGCCGTGGAAGGAGAAGCCCAGGTTGCGGATGCGTCCGGCGGTCTTTTCTCCCCGCAGGAAGTCCAGCATGCCGTTGTCTACATAACGCTGGTTGAAGGCGTCCTTGCCGCCGCGGCCAATCGAGTGCAGCAGGTAATAGTCAAAGTACTCGGTATTGAGCTGCTTGAAGGAGTTCTTGTACATCTCCAGCGAAGCCTTGGGGGACTGGTCGCCGAAGTTGGAGAGCTTGGTGGCAATGAAATAGCTGCTGCGGGGATGGCGGCTCAGGGCGATGCCGGCCGCCCTCTCGCTCTGGCCCTGCAGGTAGGCAGGGGAGGTGTCGAAGTAGTTCACGCCGTGCGCGATGGCATAGTCCACCATCTCGTTCACGGCCTCCTGGTCAATGATGTCCTTGCCGCTGGCGTCTTTAATCATCGGCCAGCGCATGCAGCCAAAGCCCAGCAGGGAAACCACGTCCCCGTTCAGGGGATTCTCGCGGTAGGTCATCTGCTCGGGGCCTTCCGTCATGCCCGACCCCGATCGGGCATCTCTCGGTGCGCAGGCAGCCGCCAGGGCCGCCGCGCCGCTTATCTTGAGGAAATCTCTACGTTTCATAGGCTAAACATGTTGATGTTTACCGTTCACTGTAATGGCGCTGATGGGCCGGGACGGGCACAGGTACTCGCAGGCGCCGCAGCCGGTGCAGACCTCTTCGGCCACCGCAGGGATGCGATGCTCGCCGTAGGGGACCAGCTTGACAGCGCCGCTCGGGCAGGCCTGCACGCACTTGCCGCAGGCCGACTTTCCGGTGGCCATGAAGCAGAGCTCGGGGTTCACCTGCGCCGTGCCAATGTGGTACTGCGTCTTTTCCTCGCGCGTAATCTTATGGATGGCGCCGGAAGGGCACAGCTCGCTGCAGCGGGTGCACTCCGGGCGGCAGAATCCCTTCTCGTAGCTCATCTCGGGCTGCATCAGGCGGTCCAGGCTGCCGGAAGGGCGCAGCACATTGTTCGGGCACTCCGCCACGCAAAGCTGGCACGCCGTGCAATGCTTATAGAAATCTTTCGGGCCGATTGAACCCGGCGGCGTAAGGGGTACCTCGCGCTCCGGGGCCTGCTTGGGAAGGACCTCCGCGAAGCCGCCGTCTACCTTCGTGAGAGACTGGGCCCGCGACTCAACGCTCTTGAGCGCCGCCGCGCCCACGGCAACAGTTGCCCCGGTAAGGAACGCCCTTCTGCCGGAGTCTTTCTTGTCATGACAAGCGCCCCAGGCGAAACGGTATTTGAGCCCGCCTTTGGGGCAGGTGTCAATGCAGTCGAAGCAGTCCACGCAGCGGGAATAGTCAATGTGCACCCGCTCCTTGGTGATCTCGATGCACTGAGCCTTGCACTTTCTCTCGCAGCTGTGGCAGCGCACGCACTGGCTTTCGTCAATGACCGGGCGGAACATGGCAAAGCGGGAGAAGAAACTGAGGGTGGTACCCACCGGGCAGATGTCATTGCAGTAAGTGCGGCCGCCGCGGAAGGCGAGCACCACAATAATCACCAGCGTTACGGCGGCAATTACCAGCGTGGGAACGCTCCGCAGCCATACTTCCTTCTCATAGAAGGCATAGCTGCCGGCGCGCTCGGCCAGGTAGGCCAGCAGGTTGTTGCCCCAGATGTAAAGGGGCTGCAGCAGTTCCTGCACCATGCGGCCATAGGAACTGTACGGGGCCAGCAGGGACACAATGACGTGCACGCCCGCAACGAGCGCCGCTACAAACAGCACCCACACACCGTAGCGCAGCCACTTGCGCTCCTTCCTGTATTCGAAGGCTTTCTTGCTTTTGTGGGCCCGCAGCCAGGAGATACCGTCCTGGAAAACGCCCAGGGGACAGATGACCGAGCAGTATACCCGGCCGAAGACGAGGGTCAGCAGGACGAGTCCCGCGATAACGCCCACGTTGAGTGCCAGGACGGCGGGCAGGAACTGGATTTTGGCCATCCAGCCCAGGTACGCGTGCAGCGTTCCGGTGAAATCCAGCAGCAGGAGCGTGACTCCCAGCCAGAAGATCACTGCTAATGCTACCCTAAGTTTCTTTAGCATAATTAATTAAGAAATAGTATGGGTTCAAAGATACGAATTATCCTAAAATTCTTCAAAATTTATTATCTTTGCAACACGCAAGGCAAATCATAAAATCGATATATGTTACCGCAAGCTAAAGAAATAGTAGACGCCCAGTCCGCCAAGATGCAGGGCGCCGTGGATTTCCTGGAAGAGGACCTCAAGAACTACCGTGTAGGTAAGGCTTCCCCCACTCTCCTGAATCCCGTACTCGTGGATTACTACGGTACTCCCACCCCCGTCAACCAGGTAGCTTCCGTCACCACGCCGGATGCCAAGACCATCGCCATCCAGCCCTGGGAGCGTTCCCTCATCGCCAAGATTGAGAAGGCCATCATCGACGCCAACATCGGCCTCACTCCTTCCAACAACGGCGAAATCATCCGTTGCCTGGTTCCCGCTCTTACGGAAGACCGCCGCAAGGAGCTCATCAAGAAGGCCAAGGCCCAGGGTGAGACTTCCAAGGTAACTATCCGCAACGCCCGCCGCGACGGTATCGACCTCCTCAAGAAAGCCCAGAAGAACGACGGCCTCAGCGAGGACGGCGAAAAAGAAGGCGAGGACGAGCTCCAGAAAGCCACCGACAAATTCGTGAAGCTGGTAGACGAACTCATCGCTGCCAAGGAGAAAGACATCCTCACCGTCTAGAATGGCTTCTCGCGTTGCCATACAAGGATTTCAGGGCTGCTTTCATGAACAGGCAGCCCGTCTTTTTTATAACTGCCCCCTGGACATCGTAGAGTGCGCCACCTTCGAGGACCTCTACCAGTCCCTGGACGACGGTAAGGCCGATGCTGCTGTGATGGCCATCGAGAACACCGTGTCCGGCGGTCTCCTCCACAACTTCGAGCTGCTGCGCACCCGCGGCCGCCGCGTGAAAGGGGAGGTGTACATCCAGATCGGCCAGAATCTGATGGCCCTTCCCGGCCAGAAGCTGGAAGACATCCACGAAGTGCGCACGCACTACATGGCCATCAACCAAACCCGTCCCTGGTTCGAAGCCAACGCCCCCTGGATCCGCCTCATCGAGAGCGAAGACACCGCCAAGAGCGCCCAGGACATCGCCCGCAGCAGCGAAATGGGTGTGGGCGCCGTGGCCTCCGAACTGGCTGCCCAGCTCTATGGCCTGGACATCCTGGCCCCGCACATCGAGACCTATCGGCAGAACTTTACCCGATTCCTCGTCATCGACGATAATCTTACCATCCCGGAAGACAAGATCAACAAGGCCCTGCTGTGCTTCACCCTGCCGCACAAACCCGGCTCCCTGGCACAGATCCTCACCATCCTGTCCTTCTACGAGATGAACCTTACGCGTATTCAATCCTTACCTTTCCCCGGTCGGCAGTGGCAGTACTTCTTCTACGTCGACATCAAGTTTTCCTCCCTGGACCGCTACCACCAGGCCCTTTCCGCCGTGCGGCCCCTGCTGGAAGACGTGCAGATATTAGGTGAATATACCTCATCATTATGATCATAGAACCTGCAAAACGAACGCTCTCCGTCAAGGAGTATTACTTCTCCATCAAAAACAAGGAGATTGCCCGTCTCTCCGCCGAGCGGGTAGCAAAGGGTGAAGACCCTGTCATCAACCTGGGCATCGGCTCTCCCGATGGCGCTCCCTCCCCAGAGGCCATCGACACGCTTGCCAGCTGCGCCCATCGGCCCAATGTACATGGCTATCAGAGCTATGTGGGCATCCCCGAACTCCGTCATGCCATCGCCGCGTGGTACGAGCGCTGGTACGGCGTCCAGCTGGACCCTGCCTCCGAGATTCAGCCCCTGATGGGCTCCAAGGAAGGCATCCTGCTGCTCTCCCTCACGTTCCTGAACAAGGGAGACAAAGTCCTGGTCCCCAATCCCGGTTACCCCACCTACACCTCTGCCACCCTCATGTGCGAGGCCGAGGTCCTCAAGTACGACCTCGTAGAGGCCAATGGCTGGTATCCGGACTTTGACCAGCTGGAATCCATGGACCTCTCCGGTGTCAAACTCATGTGGGTGAACTACCCGAACATGCCCACCGGTGCTCCGGCCCGCAAGGATGTGTTCGAGAAACTGGTGGCCTTTGCCAAAAAGCACCAGATTCTGCTGATCAACGACAACCCTTACAGCTTCGTGCTCAACGAGCCGCAGTCCATCCTCACCATCCCCGGCGCCCGCGAGGTCTGCCTGGAGATGAACTCCCTGTCCAAGAGCCACAACATGGCCGGTTGGCGTGTTGGTATGCTGGTGGGCGACGCTGATGTGATCAAGGAAGTCCTCAAGGTGAAGTCCCAGATGGACTCCGGTATGTTCCGCGGTATCCAGGAAGCCGCCGTGGTGGCCCTGAACGCCGGTCCCGAATGGTACGAGGAACTGAATAAAGAATATGCCAAGCGCCGTGAAGTGGCCTGCCGCATCATGGATAAGCTGGGCTGCAAGTACGACAAAAACGCCGGCGGCCTCTATGTCTGGGGCCGTGTCCCTTCCGGTGAAGCCGTGGAGTGGAGCGACAAAATCCTCTACGAGGCCGGTGTGTTCCTAACCCCCGGTTTCATCTTCGGCAGCAACGGAGCACACCACCTGCGCATCTCCCTTTGCGCCAACGTGCCCAATCTGGAGAAGGCGTACGAAAAGGTAGCGTTTTTCGTAGATAACAAATAATCAATTAATTACAACTTTTCCTCCCGGTAAAAATGACGGGAGGAAAAGTGATAAATTAAAGAGAATGAGCGAGTTGGGTAAAACGGTAGGTGTAATCGGCCTGGGCCTCATCGGCGGCTCCATGGCGCTTGACCTCAAGCGCAGGGGCTACGCTGCCGTCACCCTGGGCGTGGAGAAGGACCCGGTGGCCGCGCAGGCCGCCCGGACCATCGGCCTGGTAGACGAGGTCGTAGACCTGGACGCGTGCATCGGGCGGGCCGATATAATCGTCGTCGCCGTTCCCGTGGGCACTGCCGTCAAGCTGGTGACCTACATCCTGGACAAGATTGGCGAAAACCAGATTGTCATCGATGTGTGCTCTACCAAAGAGCAAATCTGCCGTGCCACGCAGTATCACCCGCGCCGTGCGCAGTTTGTGAGCACGCACCCCATGGCCGGTACCGAGTACAGCGGTCCCTGGGCGGCTCAGCCGGGCCTGTTCGACGGCCGGGCCTGCATCTTCTGCGACAGCGCGGAGTCTTCCCCGAAAGCCCTGCGGGAAATTGAGCGCCTGTACGCTGTGCTCAACATGCGCCCGCTGTATCTGGGTGCTGCCCAGCATGACGTTCATACTGCTTACGTGTCCCACATTTCCCATGTCACTTCCTTTGCCCTGGCACTCACGGTGCTGGACAAGGAGAAGGACGAAAAGCACATCTTCGACCTGGCCTCCGGCGGTTTCTCCTCCACCGTGCGTCTCGCGAAGTCCAATGCCGACATGTGGGTCCCCATCCTCACCCAGAACCACGACAATGTGCTTCAGGTGATGGATACCTATATTGAAAAGATGAAAGCGTTCCGGGATGCCGTCGCGGCCGATGACGAGGCGAAAATCCGGGATCTCATCGAGGAGGCAAATAAGATTAAGAAGATTCTTAGGTAGATTATGGCACACGAATTAGATATCATACCCGGAACCGAATGGGGATTCTTCACGCTTCCCCGTCCCATGTGCATCGCAGGCCCCTGCTCGGCAGAGACCGAGGAGCAGGTGATGGCAACCGCCAAGGGCCTGAACGAATTCGGCATTCACGTTTACCGCGCCGGCATCTGGAAGCCGCGTACGCACCCGGGCTCCTTTGAGGGCGTGGGTACGCAGGGCCTCAAGTGGCTGCGCCGCGTGAAGCAGGAACTGGGCATGAAAGTGTGCACCGAGGTGGCTTCCGAAAAGCACGTGCTGGAGTGCATCAAGTACGGCGTGGACATCATTTGGGTGGGTGCCCGTACCAGCGCCAACCCCTTCCTGATGCAGGAGATTGCCGACGCCCTCGAAGGCACCGACATCCCCGTGCTGGTCAAGAACCCCGTGAACCCGGACCTGGACCTGTGGATCGGCGCCCTGGAGCGTCTGAACCGCGCCGGTCTCAGGAAGCTGGGTGTCATCCACCGCGGCTTCTCCACATCGGCCAGCATCCCTTACCGCAACGACCCGGGTTGGAAGATTGCCATCGAGCTGCGCACCCGCTATCCGCAGATGGCCTTCTTCGCCGACCCTTCCCACATGGCCGGCGACCGCAAATACCTGCAGGAGCTGTCCCAGCGGGCCATGGACCTGGGCCTGGACGGCCTCATGGTAGAGAGCCACTGCTCCCCGGACGACGCCTGGTCCGACGCCAAGCAGCAGCTCACCCCCGCCGCCCTGCAGAACCTGCTGGAGAGCCTCATCATCCGCGAGAACACCTCCGAGAACGAGGCCTACAAGGAGGGGATCGACGCCCTCCGCGCCCGCATCGACGTCATCGACGAGAACCTCCTCAAACTGCTGAAGGACCGCATGGGCGTGAGCCAGGCCATCGGCCAGTATAAGAAGGAGCACAACGTCGCCATCCTGCAGGCGGGCCGATGGGAGCAGCTACTGGCCGACATGGTGGTACGCGCCGACAAACTGGGCATCTCTGCTCAGGCTATCACGGCCATCATGACCGCTATCCACGACGAATCAGTCCGCGTTCAGAACGAGGTGCTTGAAAAATAAGGAATCGAACTCCCGCTCCTCCTCCTCGGAGAGGAAGGTAGACTGGATGGGAGTGAAGAAGAGACGCTGGCGCACGCTGTCGGGCACTTTTTTGCAGTCCCTCAGGCGCTGAGCGTCTTTTTCTGTAGTCATCAGGCAGGCGGTAGGGTTGTCCTTCACCGCGGCCTCGATGGAACGGATGTCTCCGGACGTGAAGTTGTGGTGATCCGGGAACTCCAGTTTCTGGACAATCTTGTAAGTATCGGACAGATACATCTTCAGCGGGCTGTTGTTCGCAATGCCCGAGACCAGCACCAGACGCTTGGAATAGATGTAGTGAGGGTCGGCCTCCGGGAACACGGGTTCCGGCTGGCAGTAACTTACGGTAGTGAAGAAGAGCTTCTGCTCAGGGGCGAGGCCCAGGCGGCTGCGCCACTGATCGCGTTCGGCGGTGTCCAGTTCGGCCGGGCATTTGGAGACGATGACAACATCGGCCCGCCTAATCTGCGACGGCAGGTCCCGCAGGTGGCCGAAGGGCATCAGCCTGTCCTCGAATATCGGCCGGCCATAGTCGACCAGCACGATATTCAGGGTGGCTTTGAGTTTACGGTACTGGAACGCGTCGTCCAGGATGATGAGGTCTGCGTCCAGCTGCTGGCATCCGCGTACACGGTTCTTGTCCACGGCCACCGTTACCATCGGGAATTTGCGGGCCATCTGCAAAGGTTCGTCTCCCAGCTGGCGGGCGGTGGAGTCCGGGTTGGCAATTTGGTAGCCACGGGACTTGCGCTTGTAGCCGCGGGAGAGGATGGCGAGCTTCTTGCCGCCCCACTTGGAATCCCCGAGCAGTTTGCGCAGGATCATTTCCGTGTGAGGGGTCTTGCCGGTGCCGCCTACGGTGATGTTACCGATACAGACGGTGGGGACGGAAGCCGTGAAAGACTTCTTCCAGCCCTTGTCGTAGGCGAGGTGACGGATTGCGAGGACGAGTCGGTACAGCATGTTACATAGACAGGATGTTAAGGACTGAGATCAGTTCCTTGTTAATGGGTTTATCCTTCTTGATGGCGCGGGAGATGGGTACGTACACGATTTCGTCGTTCTTGATGCCGATCATCACGTTGCGCTGGCCTTCCATGAGGGCCTCGATGGCTGCGTAACCCATACGGGAAGCCAGGATGCGGTCGTAGGCGGAAGGGGTTCCGCCGCGCTGCAGGTGGCCTAGGATGGTGACGCGGGCGTCGAACTGGGGATATTCTTTCTTGATACGGTCGGCGTAGTAAAGGGCGCCGCCCACACCGTCTTTCTGAGCCTCGCTCACCAGCACGATAGCGCTGTTCTTGCTCTTGCGCTTACCACGCTCGATGAATTCGGCCAGCTGGTCCACGTCGGTCTTGCTTTCGGGGATGATGGCAGCCTCTGCGCCGGAAGCGATGGCACTGTTCTGGGCCAGGAAACCGGCGTCGCGGCCCATCACTTCGATGAAGAAGATGCGGTCGTGGGAGTTGGCGGTGTCACGAATCTTGTCCACGCAGTCCATGATGGTGTTCAGGGCGCTGTCGTAGCCGATGGTGGAGTCCGTGCCGTAAAGGTCGTTGTCGATGGTACCGGGCAGGCCGATGATAGGAATGTCGTACTCGCGGGCGAAGAGCTGGGCGCCGGTGAGGGAGCCGTTACCGCCGATGACCACGAGGGCATCGATGCCGGCTTCCACCATGTTGTCGTAACCCTTCTTGCGGCCCTCTTCGGTGAGGAAGGCGCTGCAACGGGCGGTCTTCAGGATGGTGCCGCCGCGCTGGATGGTGTTGGAAACGCTGGAGGAAGTGAGTTTTACGAATTCTTTTTCAATGAGACCATAGTAACCGCGCATGACGCCGATTACGTTGATATCATGTGCGCGGGCGCTGCGCACGACAGCCCGGATGGCGGCGTTCATGCCCGGGGCGTCGCCGCCGGAAGTAAGTACGCCGATAGTAGAAATATGTCTTTCCATAAAGTGACTTTGAAATATCCTGCAAAGATAATGGTTTTTGGGGTAAAATCGCTACCTTTGCCCCCATGAAAATCGGAAATGTAGATTTGGGAGAGAGACCGGTGACCCTGGCGCCCATGGAGGACGTCACGGATGCCAGTTTCCGCATCCTTTGCAGGGAAGCCGGCGCCGCCATGGTCACGACAGAATTCGTGAGCTCGGACGGCCTGGTGCGTGACGTGCAGAAGACTATCGCCAAGATGCATACGCTGGAGCAGGAGTCGCCGGTAGCCGTGCAAATCTACGGAAGCCTCCCCGACGCCATGGTGGACGCCGCGAAGATGGCCGACAAAGCCGATGAACTCGCGGGCGGCCATGGGGCCGATATCATCGACATCAACTTCGGCTGCCCGGTGAGCAAAATCGCCGGCAGGGGAGCGGGCAGCGGCATGATGCGCGAGCCCGACAAACTGGTGGCCATCACCGAGGCCATCGTCAAGGCTGTGAAGAAGCCCGTCACCGTCAAAACCCGCCTGGGCTGGGACGACAACAGTAAAATCATCGTGGACCTGGCCGAGCGCCTGCAGGACGTAGGCATCGCCGCCCTCACCATCCACGGCCGCACTCGCTGCCAGATGTACAAAGGTGAGGCCGACTGGACGCTCATCGGCGCCGTCAAGGAAACCCCCCGCATGCATATACCTATTATAGGTAACGGCGACGTCAACAGCGCCGCCAAAGCCAAGGAGATGTTCGACCGCTACGGCGTAGACGGCATCATGGTGGGCCGCGCTTCCTTCGGCCACCCCTGGATCTTCACCGAGATCCGCCACCTGCTGGACACCGGCGAAGAGCTGCCGCCCATGCCCGTGGCCGAGCGTGTTGCCCTGGCTAAGCGCCACTTCCAGCTTTCGCTGGATTTGAAAGGCCCCGTTACCGGCGTTTACGAGATGCGCCGGCATCTTTCCTGCTACTTCAAGGGGCTCCGGGATTTCAAGGATACCCGCATTAAACTCGTGACTTCCAAGGATCCGGAAGAAATCTTCACCACACTGGACTACGTGGCCGATCGCTGGGGCGCCGAAACCCCCGAAGCAGCCAGCGTATACGAGATCTAACTATCCTTCAAGCAGATAGCATTTTCTTACATTTTTAGGTGCTAAATTGTTTTTGCACTTTCAATTTTTTGTGCTACATTTGCCGCGCCATTTTGAATTGATAGCAACCCAATAACGCATTAACCAATACTTTAATCCAATTTTAACCCAATGTGTAACAACAGCTTACGTAAAGTTTGCCTCGTCGCTTCCGCATTGTTCTGCTCTGTCGCCCTGGTTTTTGCCCAGGAAGGCAGCCGTACCATCACCGGTACGGTGACCGACCAGAATAATGAGCCGCTGATCGGGGCGGGCGTTGTTGTCGAGGGACAGGCTACCATCGGTACCATCACAGACTTCGACGGCAACTATTCGCTGACGGTTCCGGCCAATGCCACACAGCTGCGTTATTCCTACATCGGAATGACGGACCTCGTGGTAGACATTGCCGGACAGTCGGTCATCAATGTCTCGCTGGCCGAGGACGCTACTGTGCTGGAAGGCGTGGTGGTGACGGCTCTGGGCATCAAGCGTGCCGAGAAAGCCGTGACCTACAACGTCCAGAAGCTGGACGAGCGGGTATTCGTCACCCGTGAGGCCAACATGGTGAACTCCCTGTCCGGTAAAATCGCCGGTGTGCAGATCAACGAGACTGCAGCCGGTGCCGGTTCCGAGACCAAGGTGGTCATGCGTGGTTCCAAGTCCATCTCGGGCAACAACAACGCGCTCTATGTGCTGGACGGCATTCCGCTGCCTTCCCTGAGCACCACTAAACCCGGTGACTCCTGGAGCATCTACTCCGGTTCCGGCCTGTCCGGTGACGGTATGTCCATGCTCAACTCCGAGGATATTGCCGACATGAGCGCCCTCGTGGGTGCATCGGCCGCCGCCCTGTACGGTTACAAGGCCGCCAACGGTATCCTCATGCTCACCTCCCGCACCGGTGAGGAAGGCTTCCACGTGAGCTACTCCAACAATACCACCTTCTCTTCTCCGCTCATGCTCCCTGCCCGCCAGAGCAGCTACGGTGCCGCTTCCGGCTCCTACGCTTCCTGGGGCGGCAAGCTTGAATCGGCCCCCTCCTGGAATATCAAAGACTTCTTCCAGACCGGCTACAACACCGCTCATTCCCTGAGCCTTTCCGCCGGCAGGAAGAACTCCACCACCTATTTCAGCGTCGGCCACACCGACGCCCGCGGTATCATTCCCAACAACAACTACAACCGTTTCAACGCCACGTTCCGCCACACGGCCGACTATCTGGACAACAAGCTGCACGTGAGCGCCCTGGGTATGTTCATCCGCGTGAACGAGCAGAACATGCTCTCCGGCGGTCTGTACCACAACCCGCTGGTGCCGCTCTACCTGATGAGCCCCAGCGACAACCTCTACGCCTACACGGTGTACGAGCGCTACGATGCCGCCCGTAACTTCCCTACGCAGTACTGGAACACCAACCTGCTGTCCATGCAGAACCCCTTCTGGACCATCAACCGCAACATGTTCACCAACCAGAAGAACCGTTTCATCCTGGGCGGTTCCATCGGTTATGACATTGCCGAGTGGCTCGATGTCCAGGCCCGTGTTCGCACCGACAACAACGCCTCCATCGCCGAGCAGAAGCACTACGCTTCCTCCAACGGTCTGTTTGCCGGCAAGTACGGCCGCTATCAGTACGACGACCAGAAGACCACCCAGACCTATGCCGACGTGCTCGTGAACATGCACAAGAACTTCGGCGAGGACAGCCTCCTTTCCGTGAACGCCACCCTGGGTGCTTCCATCGAGGATTACTACTACCGTGGCACCTCCCTGGGCGGTGACCTCCTGGGTGTAGCCAACCTGTTCACCTTCACCAACATGGACACCGGTAAGGCTCAGTCCAAGGATACCTTCCGCGACCAGACCCAGTCCGTGTTCGCCACCCTGAACCTGGGTTACAGGAACTTCCTCTTCGTTGAGGCAACCGCCCGCGAAGACTGGGCTTCCCAGATGGCCAGCGCCGGCAAGGTGAAACCTTTCTTCTACCCGTCCCTGGGCGCCTCCTGGCTCATCACCGAGATGCTGGACAAGAAGTCCGACTTCATCCCTTACGCCAAGCTGCGCGCTTCCTTCGCCGAGGTAGGTAACCCCATCAACCGCTTCATCCTGAATGAAACCTATGCCGTGGTAGGCGGCGTGCCCACCCTGAACACCTGGGGTGCCGCGCCCGACTTCCAGCCGGAACGTACCCGTTCCTGGGAACTGGGTGCCGACGTGCGCCTGTTCAAGAGCGCCCTGCAGCTGGCTGCCACCTACTACCACGCTTCCACCTACAACCAGGTCTTTACTCCCACCAACACCGCCCTCAGCGGCTCCAGCGTGTTCTATGTGAACGCCGGTCAGGTGGACAACTCCGGTCTGGAACTGTCGGCCCAGTACTCTCAGGACTTCTTCGAGGGCTTCAACTGGACCACCAACCTCATCTGGACCAAGAACACCAACAAAGTGGTGAAGATGCTGGACTATACCCTGGGTAACGAGCACTACGTGAGCACCCGTGAGAATGTCGGCGGTACCTCCGCCGCCACCATGTGGCTCATCGAGGGCCGTCCCATCGGCGAACTCTATGTGTCCGGTCTGGCCACCAACGCCGACGGCACTCCTTACGTAACGCCTTCCGAGAAAGGCGGCGTCATGTACAAGGCTCCCAACGACGGTACCCCGGACACCATGTGGTATGCCGGTAACGTGAACCCTGACTGGACCGCTTCCTGGCGCAACCAGTTCAGCTGGAAGGGCCTGAACTTCGCCTTCATGTTCACCATGCGCAAGGGCGGTGTGGGCGTGTCCCTCACCGAGGCTGCCATGGACGGCTTCGGCGTTACCACCAAGACCCTGGAAGGCCGTGAGACGGGCTTCAACTTCGCCCCGGCCGACATCTACGGCAACGCCCGCAACTACTACCAGGTGAGTGCCCAGGATTACTGGCAGACGATTGCCAGCCCTACCGGCACCGACGCCCTGGGTGCTTACTACGTCTACGACATGACCAACATCCGTCTGGCCGAAGTTTCCCTGGGTTACGACATCCCCGTGAACAAGGCTGTCAAGTGGATCGAGGGCCTGAACGTCTCCCTGGTGGGCCGCAACCTGGCCCTGCTGATGTGCAAGGCTCCGTTCGACCCTGAGCAGGTTTCCAACGCCGGTAACTACGGCGCCGGCATCGACCTGTTCATGGCTCCCTCCACCCGTAACATCGGCTTCTCCGTCAAGGTGAAGTTTGGTCAGAAGAACAACAAATAATGGAGGACACCAGAATGAAAAAGACGCTCCTTCCTATTTTCGTACTGCTGCTGGGCCTGGCTTCCTGCACCAAGGACTTTACCGCCCGCAACACCAACCCCGAACAGGCGACCGAGGAAATGCTGGAACACGACAACCTGCGTACCGGCTCCTACATCGCCCAGATGATTGCCAATGTGCTTCCTTCCTACCAGCGCGGTGAGCAGGAGTACGGCTCGGCCTCCTATCAGGTGGTCCAGGGCCTCACCGGCAACATCTTCTCCAACTACGAGGCCGCTACCAACAGCGGTTTCCACCAGACCAACGAGTACAACCTCGTGGCCGACGGCTGGACCAAGGCCCTCTTCGAGGACGCCTACGTGCGTGCCGTCGCCCCCTGGACGCAGCTGAACGCCGTGCGGGAGACTTCTCCCATCGATGCGGCCTTCGGCGATATTCTCAAAGTGGCTGTGCTGCACCGCGTCACCGACGCCTACGGCCCCATCCCTTACACCCAGCTGGGTTCTGGCGCCATCCACCTCTCCTACGACCCGCAGGAAGTGGTGTACAACGCCATGTTCGCCGACCTGGATAACGGTATCCAGACCCTCGAGACCCTCCTGAACCAGGGAACCGCCACTTATCTGGCCGACTATGACAATGTCTTCTACGGCAATGTCGAGCGCTGGATCCAGTTCGCCAATACCCTCCGTCTGCGCCTCGCCCTGCGCGTGGCCTATGCCGACGAAGAGCTCTCTGCCACCGAGGCCGGCAAGGCCCTTGCCTGCGCCGAAGGCTTCCTGGAGGTGGACGCCGCCCTGCATCCGGGTGCCGGCGCCTGGGAGAACCCCCTCTATGTAATCGAGTACAACTTCAACGACGGTGATGCCAAGGCCGGCGCTACCATTGTGACCTACATGAACGGTTACAACGATCCCCGCCGCAGCGCTTACTTCACCACCGCTTCCGACGGCCAGTACCACGGCGTGCGCATGGGTTCCGCCATCAGCGACGACTATGCCAAGTCCACCCTGCTGTCCCGTATCAACTGCGCCAACACCGACCCGCTGCTGTGGATGTCCGGTGCCGAGAGCTTCTTCCTCCGCGCCGAGCAGGCCCTCCGCTCCGGTGACAGTGCCGAGGCTAAGGCCATGTACGAGGCCGGTATCAAGAAGAGCTTCGCCCTCGCCGGTGTGAGCGTAGGCAACTACCTGAACACCACCAGCACCGTAGGCGGCTTCACCGATCCCGTCACCGCCGGCAACAGCTACAGCAGCAACCTCACCGACGTGTCTGTGGCCTGGAGCAGCCAGAGCAGCTTCGAAGGCCACCTGGAGCAGATCATCACCCAGAAATACATCGCCTGCTTCCCCGAGGGAATGGAGGCCTGGGCCGAGTTCCGCCGCACGGGCTACCCGAAGGTGATCCCCACGCGCACCAACAACTCCGGCGGTCTTGTAGACACTGACAAGCAGATCCGCCGTCTCATCTATCCCGCCTCCGAGTTCCAGGCCAACAACGCTGCGGTAACCGAGGCTGTCACCCTTCTGGACAGCGAAGCCAAGAGCGGCGCCGGCGACAACGGCGGCACCCAAGTTTGGTGGGACAAAAAGTAATTTGACATACCATGAAAAAGACAATCTATATTCTGATGGGCGCCGCCCTGCTTCTCTCTTCCTGCAGCAAGGATGTGAAGCCCATCTCCGTAGAGCGCACCTCCGGCATTCATGTGGTGGAGCCCTGGGCCCAGTTCATCCAGGGTACCGGCACCGTGAATACCATCGGTGACGAAACCTACTACCAGAATCTGCGCGAGTGGAAGAAGGCTGCCTTCGACAAGGACGGCATTGCCGCCCGCAGCATCTCCTACATCTTCTTCGCCGACTACGGTTCCATGGCGTTCCGCTTCGCCGACATCCCCGACTCCGTGGATGTGATCAACCTCTGGGGCGGCGTGCCCAAGTTCGGCTCCCTGGACTACCAGGAGATGAAGGCCTGCCAGCAGATCAAAGGCATGAAGCTCGTGGGCTGCCGCATCACCCGCCTGCTGGAGAACGACTCCTGGGTGATGGAGGCCGAAGTGCCCTCCTTCATGAAAGCTTACAATGACTACAAACTGGAGAACATGGGTCGTGTGATTTCCGGGAAAATCACCGAGCAGGAACTGGAGACCGAGGCCCGCAATGCCGGTCACAGCGCCTGCGCTGCCGATGCCGCCGCTCACAAGACCGTAGATGAGGAAGGCAATTACCCCGAGTGGGTGATCTATGCCGCCAAGCCCATCCTGGACGAGATTGAGAAGTACGGCCTGGACGGCTACGACCTGGACTACGAACCCATGGGCAGCGGTGAGCCGTTCAGCGACGGCACCTGCTTCGCCACCTTCGTGAACTACCTGGCCCAGTTCATCGGCCCTAAATCGGCCAACCCCGAGAAACTCCTGATCATCGACAAGAACGCCGGCGCCGGATCGGCTGCCTTCGCCAAGCTGTGCAACTTCTGGGTTTATCAGAAGTACGGCAGCACCGGCGGTGCAAGTCCGGCCAGCCAGAGCGACTTCGGCTCCAACCTGAACCGCGAGAACGGCTGGGTGCCCGCCCAGATTATCGTCACCGAGAACGTGGGCGATATGTACGGATCGGCCTGCGGTGTCCTGGAGCAGATGGCTTCCTACCAGCCTTCCACCTGCGGCCAGCAGTACGGCCACAAGGGCGGCTTCGCCTCCTTCCACGGCCAGCGCGACTGGCGTCTGGAGGCCGAGGGTGCCGAAAAAGGCAAGAAGTTCCGCTACCAGCACCACATCATGGGTATCCGTGCCCAGCAGAAGGTTGAATATTATAAAGGAGAATAAAAGCGTATGAAAAAGATTATTGTAGCGCTGGCCGCACTGGCCCTGGCAGTCTCCTGCCAGCAGAGCATTCTCTACACCGAACACCTCTACGAGAACGGCGTGGTTTCCTTCCGTTCTTCCGCCAACGGCGAACTCTCCGCTTTCCTGGAAGAGTCCGGCCCCGTCACCTTCACCGTGGGTTCCTCTGTGAAGGTAGACCAGAACGTAGCCGTCTCCTTCGAACCCGTACGCGACTCCGCCGCTGTGCTGGGCGCGTTCAACAAGGCCAACGGCACCAACTACTGGATGCTCCCCGAGGGCAGTTACCAGCTTTCCGCCAATTCGGCCGTCATCAAGGCCGGCAACGCAGTGTCCGAGCCTGTGACCGTAGATGTGGACATCGACGGCTTCAAGAACGGTGTCATCTACTGCCTGCCCCTCAAGATTACGGGCTCCGACTCCTCGCTGGGCAGCATCCCCGGCCAGGAATATGCCTACCTGGTAATCCGCGGCTATGTGTACGCATCGGCTGCCAACCTGCCCGGTGGTTCCTATTTTGAAATGCCCAGTACTGTGAACGATCCCCGTCTGCAGCTGGAGACCTGCACCATGGAAATCCGTGTGAAGGCCAACAGCTGGGCCGGTTCCAATCCGTTCATCTCCTCGCTGATCGGCGTGGAAGAGAACTTCCTCCTCCGTTTCGGCGATATTTCCTGCGATCCCAACCAGCTCCAGCTGGCCGGTCAGGGTGTGTCCATCACCTCCAAGGCCCACTTCGACACCGGCAAGTGGTACCACATCGCTGTGGTGGCCGACGGTGTGAAGCAGACCTGCGACCTTTATATTAATGGTGTGCTGGACAGCTCCACCCCGATGGGCGGCAAGGGTATCAACCTGGGTAAGGTATACAACTCCAAGTTCGCCATCGGCATGTCCGAGCGCGGCCGTTACCTGGACGGTCAGGTGAGCGAGGCCCGTGTATGGGGCCGCCTCCTGAGCCCCACCGAGCTCATCAACGGTCAGTGCTCCATCGCCGACCCTGTGAAGGAAGCCCGCGAGAACAAGCTCCTGGGTTACTGGAAGCTGGACGACGAGAACCGCGGCAAGGACCTCACCGGTAACGGTTTCGACGGTTACGCCCATGGCTCCGTGTCCTATACCCCCGCTAACATCCGTTGCCCCGAATAATGGAGAAGAGCCGTATCATAACAGTCTTTCTGAGCCTGGCCCTCTGTCTGGGGGCCCAGGCCCAGGATGGCCGGCTGGTCCGCTTCTCACAGGCAGAGCAGCAGGTAGATACGGTGCGCTTTGACAGCGGTGCCATCACGCTCCGTTATCCGTTCGAAAACGTTTCCGGCAAAAAGGTTACCGTATTGGAAGTACACTCCGGCTGCGGCTGCTTCACCGGTCAGGTGAACACCCGCGTGGTGGCCCCGGGCGCCAAAGCCGTGCTCACGGCGGTCTTCGACCCCAAGAGCCTCTATGGCCCCCAGAACCGTCACCTCACCATTGTGACTTCCGACGGCACCAATACCGTCCTGAGCTCCGTATCCGTGAAGGGTTACGTGCTCCGGGACGCCTCCGAGGGCGAAATCCGCTATGCGGAAGACCTGGGCGCCGGCCTTAGGACCGACACGTCTGTGAACACGCTCGTAAAGGACAGCTTCGGGGACTATGTGTTCTCCCTGCCCCTTTACAATGACACCGATGCGGAAATGACCCTCACGGTGGAAGCGACTTCCCGTGTGAAGCTCTTTGCCCCCGCCACCCTGGCCCCGCACTCCCGCGAAGACCTGCGCGGGGAGTACAACGCGCTGTGGAAGCGCCGCGGCAGTGAGGTGAAGGAAACGCTGCGCATTTGCGTGAACGGAGTCCCGGTGGCTCCTGTACAAATCAAAGGAATCATAGAATAGACAATAAAACTAATATGAAAAAGATATTTTTTGCCACCGCCGTGGCTATGATGAGCTTCTTCGCCTGCACCAAGGTGAGCGAGTTGGAAAACACCACCAATCCGCTCCCCATGGAACGTGGCGACGTAGCCAAAGTCCAGGGCGTGGATGTTACTCCCAAGACCAACTATGTGGTCGTGGGCCAGGACGTAACCCTCGCGGTTACCCTCCACCCGGAGGACGCCCAGGCCGGTGCCGTGGCCTGGAAATCCTCCGACCCTTCTGTCGCCACCGTTGACGCTAACGGCCAGGTGAAGACCCTGGGCGTAGGTGTGGCCAGCATCACCGCCACCGTAGACGGTGTGTCGGCCAGCTCTCTGGTGAACGTCTTCTCCGAGCGCATCCCCGCCACGGAGATCAAGCTCTCCAAGACCGAGGTGAACCTGCTGGTGGGCCGTGCCGCCAACATCAAGTCTTCCCTCCTCCCGGAGAATACCACCGACACCCGCAACCTCGAATGGAGCTCCTCCGACGAGAACGTGGCCGTGGTAAGCTACGGCTACATCCAGGCCGTGGGCATGGGTGAGGCCACCATCACTGCCAAGCAGGGAGACCTGACCGCGACGGTGAAGGTGACCGTGGCCGATAAGATCAAGCTCGTGGACCGTGCCGAGGCCTGGACGGTTACCGATACGCCCAAGTGGGACAAGAACGGGCGCGGCAAGATTACCGGCTCCCACGTCACAGTATCCGTCGCCGGCTTTGACGGCAAGTATGCCTGCTTCGGCATCGTTGAGGCTGCCAAGTTCGAGGGCGTGGAGGCTGTTTCCAACGCCATTTACGAGCAGGTGACGGATAAGAAGGATGCCGGACAGAGCCCGGAAGGCCTTTTCCGGAAGGGAGAGGCGTTCTCTGCAGACTATTCCGACAAGGGCGAGGCCGTGGCCTACCTGCTGGCCTATGACAACGAGTTCGAGTTCACCGGCGAGTATGTCGTGTACGAATTCGTGGGTCGCGAACCCGATCCCGTGCATGCTACCGGTATCAGCTTCGGCATGGAGAGCCTGACCATGCGCGAAGGCAAGTCCGGCCGCATCACGCTCAAGCTCCTGCCCGAGGATTGCACTGACACAGGATCCATTACGCTGACCGTTGAGGATCCCTCCATTGCGACGGCAACCGCCTATTATCCGCAGTATTACGACAATCAGTTTACCATTTCCGCCCTCTCTGAAGGTACTACCAAGCTCATCGCCACCTTCAATGATATCCGCAGCGAGATTCCGCTGGTGGTGACTGGAAGCGGCATCACCTGGACCGACAAGTCCTCCAGCTGGAACGGCGAGTTCAAGATGGACAAGCTGTACGGCTACTACGATGTGTTTGGCTTCAGCCTGAATTCCTGCACCTCTCCTGCCCATCTGATTGTGGTTGTGAAGGCTGCTAATGCCGGAGCCGACCCGATGAACAACTACAAGACGGTTGCTTCCCAGAATGAGGGTTATCTGCAGTGGTACGCTTCCGAAACGCTGCCTGATTTCAGCGGCGAATGGGGCTCCACGGATCAGGAGGAATACTACGCCTATGTCTTCGGCGTGTCTGCCGGTGACTACGACGGCAACTACGCCATCTACCACTATGATCCCAACGCCGGCAGCGGCGAAGGCGGAGAAGGCGGAGAAGGTGGAGAAGGCGGAGAAGGTGGAGAAGGCGGCGAAGGTGGAGAAGGCGGCGAAGGCGGCGAAGGCACGATCGTGAGCTTCGACGCCGAGGGCCAGTACCTGCAGAATACCTTCGACAGCATCGACGCCACCCAGGATGAGATTACCCTGGAAGGCTGGTTCAATCCCTCCTCCCTTTCCAACGGCGGCGACAACATCCGCGTCCTCTGGGGTACGGAAGGCATCTTCCTCCTCCGCTACGAAGGCGCTCAGCTGA
>Ga0310786_10001571_pt1 | contig 36735 bp, 31 predicted proteins | sample AusTroGonzalo_MG_FD_203881 | JGI IMG/M metagenome (GOLD analysis project Ga0310786, IMG submission 203881) | Bovine rumen microbial communities from tropical cattle in Woodstock, Queensland, Australia - Gonzalo_03 (v2) (version 2) | ecosystem: Host-associated > Mammals > Digestive system >... | reverse complement strand
CAATGCAGAGCTTCCCAGCCCTGCATGCTCATTATAAAGACGTTTGTTTGTCTTGCTAAAATCATTTACCAATCTATTACTATATTTGCCATGAACCTATTTGTTTCTTACTTCACTTTCTTTCTTTCGTGATACCCAAAGAGTTTCTGGTTGGATCGGAGACTCTTGATGTTGAGATTCGTCAAAACCTCTCCTTCCCAGTTGGCTCCCCACATGGCGAAGGGCTCTCCTTCGGGCGAGATGTAGGTAATTTCATTGAGACCGAGCGGCAGAGGCTCGAACACCTGCACGATGGTGAAGTAGTCGCCCGAGCTGCCTTCCACCCAGAAGATGGGGCCAGTGGGATAATCCAACACTTCCTTCAGCTTATACTGATGTCCTGAGCTATCGATGAGCAGATTGCCCTTGTTGATGCCGAAGTATTCGCGGTTCCAGTTCAGCTCGTAGGCTCTGGCGAGATAGGTGGCTTCGGGTGTGAGCCAGATAGCCATCGTCCCTTCTATTGTGGGTGTGATGAGGTGGGGCTGATCATAAACCGCCCACGATTTGAAGTTGTCCTTGTCATAATTCTTAGCTTCGCTGATGAGGTGAGGCTTGTGGAACTGTGGCGTTTCATCGAAGCGAGCCGCCAATGGGCGCTGCATCTTTCCGATTCTGTTGATGCTCGCGTCCATACCACGCAAGAACCAGTTGGGCACGCCATAGATGCAGATATCGGTCGTGGTCTCGGGGAGTTGTGGGAAGAAGATTTGGAAGTCGAGGAAGGTTCCTTTCTTGCCCTTCACGCTGAAGACCTTCCCGTAGCAATCGGGCACAGCGCGGCGCGACTGATAGATGACGCCTGTCTCCTTGTCGAGGATGACGCACTCGTCGCTGCACAGCCAGAAGTTCTTCACGATGTCGGCAGGCATGCGGAAGTAGCAGTGGAGCACGGTCTCTCCCCCTTCATTGTTCAGTTGCCAATGCATCGGCGTGAGGGATCCCTCTTCAGACATGTACAAATCTTCAAGATCAGGGAAAAGAGCGTTCACGTCTTCAACGACTGGGACATTGTCAATCATCCCCATATCTTCATGCCAGGAGTTGTTTTCCGTATCTTTCCACACCACGACCTTCTTTTTCGTCTTCGGATCAATGGTGGCATCCGGGTATGCGGTCCAAATGCCTGAGAAGGTCAAGATAGTGATTCCTTTTTTCTGTGCTTCTTCGAGTACTTGATAGAAAGAAGGATTGACATTCACTTCCTCAACGACGTTCTCCACAACGTCGTCATCTTGTGCCTGCATGGTGGCACATGTGAGCGCCAAGAGGCTCATGATGATGATTCTGTAAGTTTTCATAATGATGATGGTTTTAGAGTTGATATGTTACTTTGTTATTAGCGTGCATGAGTCCGTCGCGAAGCCTTTGGTAGCATTCAGATGAGACAGTGGTGCCGATGGGCGAATGGGTGCTGTAGAGCAGAATCTTGCCGTTGATCCGATCAGCAATCCACAGGTATTTCAACCCCTTACGCTCGTCCTTCAGTTCGAAGAAGAACTGCAGGTGGGAGAAGTTGAGATGATAGCCGGGCGTGGCATCGTCGTACCAGCAAGCTGCCTGCAACAGGCGTCCGAAGACATCCAGCTCTTTCTTGTCGGGGAAGACATAAGCCACACTCATCATGGTGCTGTCGCCCTTCAGGGCACATTCCAACGCCACCGGCTCCACCTGGTTGTATCGGGCAAATTTCTCAATGAAATCATCCATCCGGCTTGGCTCCTGATAGGTGGAGTCAGAGGCTTCGTTGGAGGCATAGATGGCTTTGGGTTCAGAGACATGAGTAATGGCTGTGCCTGGAGAGAAAGCAGGGGTCGCTGTGCTCGAATTCGCTTCTTGGTTCGCCTCCCTTGCAATAGAGCTCGATGGTGCGATTGGCATCGCCTCTTCTGGCTTCACGTCCTTGTTCACCACTTCTATCTTGGCAACCACTTGCTTTGCCTCTTGGTTCACCTCCTTCTTCACATCTTTCTTCACCTCTTTCTTCTCCTCTTGCTTCACCTCCTTTTTCGCCTCCGCAATCATCTTCTGCTCTTTCTGGGGTTGGGTCGTCGGCTTCTGAACCATCAGCCCTTTCTTCTGCGGACTTGATGTCTCATATTGATATAATGTATAGCCAATGAGCGAAACGACCAAGAAACATGCTGCCGCCATGCTTGCCACGCGTACCCAGAGAGGCATCTTCCTCGCTGTCCGCTTCTCGTCAGCCTGCTGGGGGGCAAGGGCTGCAAACCCTCTGAACATCTCCTGATATTCTTTCAAGTCAGCAGGCACATCCTCCCGCTGGAAGAAAGCGTAGAGCTTCCTCTCTTCCTCCAAGGTCGTCTCCCCATCGAGGAAACGCGCCACCAGCGTATGTATGTCTTTTTCTTTCATATCTTTTCGAGCTACTTCTTACCTCTTAATTGACTACGTCGAGCTAAAGGTTCTTAACTCTTAACTTTCCCATATTGTTCCATCAGTCGGCGTCGTGCTCGGCTCAGCGACTGCCTCACCCACACTTCCGTCACACCGATGAGTTCCGCCATCTCCTTCATCTCCATACCCTCCACATGCCGAAGTCTCAGCACCGTCTGTTGCAGGGTGGGCAATTGCCTGACCAGCGCCATCATTCGCTCCCCTTCATCGTCCAATCCCTCGGATGGCAAAACCTCTGTCATATCTTCGGCCTTCTCGATGGAGATGCAATCATGCCGTCGCCTGACAGCATCATAACTCAGATGTTGCACCACCACCCTTGCCATTCCTTCCACATTCTGGATAGGCTCATCACGCAACTGCCACAATCGCAGCAGCGCATCTTGCACTATATCTTCTGCCTCAGCCTTCTCGCCCACAATCCGCACAGCAGTAGCCAGCAGCATCGGACGCATCGTCTGAGCCTTTTCCTTGAATGTCTCTATCGTCATGACTTAACTTTTCCCATCCTTCTCAAGAGGGCTTTCTGAACACATGACGCAAGAGTGCCCGATTTTGTGACACTCAAACGCCACTTTTTTTATCAATGGATGAAAATAATGGGAGCGTATCAAAATGTTGGTACGCTCCCATCAGTATCAGAATGTCGGTCTTATTATGCTGTGATAGAACCTGCGATGAGGATGAGCACGAGGAGACCGAGGATGGCGTAAAGCTCAGGGAACACAGCGAGCACCATTGTGGTACCGAAGGCGTTGTGACCGCCACCGATTGCTGAGATACCGTTGGCACAAACCTTTGCCTGACGGATAGCTGAGAAGAGAGCCACAGCACCGAGTGCAAGACCTGCACCGAGAACGGCACAAGCAGCAAACATGCTGATGTCAGCTGTTACGAGTGGATTGAGGATGAAGAAGCCCACGAAGCCATACAAACCCTGAGAAGATGGAAGGGCAGCAAGACCGATGTAGGAACCGCTGGCTGATGGGTTCTTCTTGAATGCGCCGATAGCGGCGTTACCACAGATGGTCACGCCATAGGCGGAACCGATGCCGGAGAGTCCTACAGCGAGGGCTACACCGATGTACGCTAAAAGTACTGGAGACATAATTTAAATTTTGTTTTTAATGACCACACTTCTCTGCCACCCATGAGAAGGGCTTGACGCGGCTATGAAGGGGTCGGGGTTAATATGAATTTATGAATTGATCCGAAAGGGTTTGTACTCTTTTCCGTTGCCTTCGAAGTCGGCATTCTTGAAGTACTCCACGAAGGTGAGACGCATGGGGTGAACGAAAGAGGAAATCATACAGAGTCCGAAGTTGATGCCGTGACCGAAGAGCAGGATGATGATCATCACCAGCTCACGCACCACAGGGACATCGGGACTCATCTCCATCGCCAACTGGTTGAACACAGAACCCAGCACACCACCTGTCAATCCGAGTGCAAAGAGTCGGATGTATGAGAGGAGGTCACCCAGCAATCCTGTGGACATACCATAAGTTGCCCAAAGTCCTGCACCGAAGTTGCTTCCCACACCCAGCGCCTTGCCCAGCGCAGAATCCTTCTTGTAGGCATTCGGGCTGTTGAGGAAGAAGATGCCGAGGGCAGAAACGGCGATGAGTGCATAGAGCACATACTGCACAGGCTGAGAGAGTTCTGCACCGAAGAGTGGAAGTCCGAAGAGAATTGTTGCACTCAGGAGCGCAACCACCCACGAGAACTTGCCCACGCCATAGATGAAGCCGTAATTCTTCACAGCCTTGCAACCTGCCAACGTCATACCTAGCAACACCTGAATGAGACCGATGATGACGGAGATAACCATCATGGGCGAGTAGCCGAAGAAGCTATCCTTCATAGAATCATTGATGAAGTATGGCTGCATGGGCTTGATGAATTCCCAATCCACCGTCGAGAGGTCGATGCCGAAGAAGGTGCCTGTAACGAATCCACAGATGCAGGTCATACCACCCAGCAATGCGCCGAGTTTTCCATAAGCCGCAAAATCAGGCTTCGCAAAGATGAGGGCGATGCTGGCACCGAGAATCAGCAAGCCGTATCCCATATCGCCCATGCACAATCCGAAGAAGAGCATGAAGAAGGGGGCAAAGAACGGCAGCGGGTCGATGTCGTGATAGTTCGGCAGGGAGTACATGCGCAGAATTGGCTCGAAGAGTGACGAGAACTTGTCATTCTTGATCTGGATAGGCACATTGTCGTCGAACGCAGGGTCTTCCAACTCGTAGAAGATGTGCTGCTTTTCGAGGTATTCCACTACCCCATCAGCTTTCTCCTTCAAGGTCCAGCCAATCATCAGCTTCACGGCACCATTCACGAGGTTCTCATTGCTGAGATGCACCTTCGAGAGCTGGATGTCGTTCTCATTCGCCACCTGTCCTGCCTCGATGGAAGGACGGTCAACCGCATTCACTTGCAACAGCTGCTCGTGGATGCTGGCGAGCTGTTCGCTGAGCACCTTCTGCTTCTCCTGATAGACAGAGAGTGAGTCCTCTGGCAAGAACAGACGTTCTGCTGTGATTTCAGGCTCTGTGTCCTCGTTGGAGAACGCCACGAAGTAGATTCGCTTATTGATTTCGTTGACGGGTGTGGCAAAATACTTCTCGCCCCACTCTGCCTTATACATCTTACTATTGACAGCATAGAAATAAGGCTTGTAACCGGATTTCTCCAACTGTCGGATGCTGTCCCAACTGAATTCGCCAAATGGCTCCAGCTGCTGAATGGCATCCTCAGTGGCATCCATGCTGTGCTTCACGCTGTTCTCGTCTTTCAGCAGACGCTCCACCGTCTCAATCAGTGCCAATCCTCTGGAGGCATCGGCTGGCTGAGGGGTGTAGGTGGTGGAAGGTTCGTAGGAATCAGCGGCAAAGTCAAGCGCCTTGAGTGCCTCCTTATAGCGCACAGCCAAGTCGAGACCTGCTTGCAGTTCGTCGCTGGTGGCACCCTGCTGCAGTTCCTCCACATGGATGACACCCAATTCACGAATGTCGCTAATGAACTGGTCATATTCCCCACTGGTGATGAGGAACGTGAGTTTCTTCATGTCTTGTATCATACAGCAACCGCCTCCTTTCCTTCGAGAGAAACATTCTGTTCCTCCTTCTTCTTCCTCGCCTCCTGCAGAGACTTCAGAATCTTTTGTGAAGACTTGGAGAGGTTCTCCTCGTCCTCCATGAATCGCTTAATCTTACGTATTGCCTCCTGATAGCCAGGTATCTGGACCTTCTCGAAGAGGTTAACCTTCTGGGTGGTCTTTCTACGTGCATGATCAAGCAGTCCCAACTTAGCAAGCACAAACTCACGTTCCACAGCGGTCTTGGCGAGTCCCTGCAAGAGATTGATGCCGTCGAAGTACCACTTCGGAGCAGAGAACAGTCCGAAAGGTTTTACGTCGAGTTCGATGTTCAGGAGCACAGGCACTCGTACACCTGCCACCTTCTTCACATCGAGCTGCACATCCTTCAGGCTGACCAGCGACGTGTCGAACTCACCCCAGAGGGCATACATCGACTCGTAGCCACCAATCTGTTGTTGCAGTTTCTTCTCCAAGTCTTCCGCTTCCTGCTTGCTTCGTTTCACCTCCAGACGCAACGCAGTCTCCTTGTTCTTGATGATGGGCAAGGTGCGCTGTCGCATCTTGAGGTTCTTCTCAATCTGCTGAAGCGATGTCTTGTTATATTGAAACTTTATCATGAAATAATGTTATTTCCAATAAATGTCGGTAAATTCTTTCTTGATGTTGACCTCTTCGAGCTTGAAGTACTTCTTGAAGAGAGACCACGTAACATCCAGCATTTCAGTCGTATCGAGATTGACATCAATAGCCAGAAGCTTGCCTGCATACTCCTTAGCGAAGTCGAGGCAGCGGTTGTCGTAGTCTGTCAAATCGAAACCGTTCTCCATCTTGGTCTTTGCATTGGCTGCATCGGAGTAAAGACGGATGGCAGCGTTCATCACCTGCGAGTGGTCCTTACGTGTCTTCTTACCAGCCACGAGTTGCTTCAGACGAGAGAGTGAACGGAATGGGTCAACGATGACCTTACCGATATCAGAGTCACGACGCAGATAGAGCTGACCCTCGGTGATGTAACCCGTGTTGTCAGGCACAGCGTGTGTGATGTCGCCACCTGAAAGTGTAGTCACAGCGATGATGGTGATGGAACCGCCACCAGCACTCTCTGGGAACTGCACAGCCTTCTCGTAAATCTTTGCCAAGTCGGAATAGAGTGAACCTGGCATAGAGTCCTTTGAAGGAATCTGGTCCATACGGTTTGACACGATAGAAAGTGAGTCAGCGTAGGAAGTCATATCGGTCAGGAGCACCAGCACCGTCTCGTGCTTCTCCACAGCGAAGTACTCAGCAGCTGTCAATGCCATATCTGGCACAAGCAGACGCTCCACAGCAGGGTCTTCGGTGGTGTTCATGAAGGCGATGATGCGGTCGAGCGCACCAGCATTCGAGAATGTATTCTTAAAGAAGTAGTAGTCGTCGTTGGTCATACCCATACCGCCGAGGATGATCTTGTCCACCTTTGCACGGAGCGCCACCAATGCCATCACCTCGTTGAACGGTTGGTCAGGGTCAGCAAAGAATGGAATCTTCTGACCAGACACCAGCGTGTTGTTCAAGTCGATACCAGCAATACCCGTTGCAATCAGTTCGGATGGCTGCTTACGACGCACAGGGTTCACGGATGGACCGCCAATCTCCACGTCCTTACCCTCAATCTCTGGACCTCCATCGATAGGGTTTCCGTAGGCATTGAAGAAGCGTCCTGCCAGCTGCTCGCTCACCTTCAGCGATGGAGCCTTGCCGAGGAACACCACTTCCGCATTGGTGGGGATGCCACCCGTACCTTCAAACACCTGCAGGGTCACGTCGTCGCCTGCAATTTTCACTACCTGAGCCAGCTTGCCGTTGATGGTAGCAAGCTCATCATATCCTACTCCCTTCGCTTTAAGGGAGACAGTGGCCTTCGTAATCTGGCCAACCTTTGTGTATATCTTTTGGAAAGCTGTAGCCATAGTTTTGATGTTAAATGTTAGATGTCAAATGTCACATTTTACATTTTACATATTACACTTCAGCATATCTTTGATTTGCTGAACAAAGTCGTTATATTGTTCGCTCTTGAACTGTGAGTAATTCATCTGCTTGCAGAGGTTGATGAGCTTACGGAAGTATGCCACACAGTCTTCGAAGTGGTCGAACTGGAAGTCGGTCTCGCAGATTTCCGTCACCATATCGAGGATAGCCTCCTGACGCTCCAACGAAGTCACAGCATCCACCTCATCGAAGGCATCCTGCTGCAGGAGCACAAAGTCGATGATTTCAGACTTCCAGAACACAATGTGGTAATCCACAGGCACACCGTCATCACCCAAGATGTTGATCTGCTCGGCAATTTCCTTACCACGCTGCATGCGGGTCTTCAGGTTGAGCACCTTTGGTATCCACTTGTCATTGATAGTCTTAGCGATGTAGTCAGCAAACTCAGGATATTCCAGATACTTGGAGTAAGAATCGATAGGATTCACAGCTGGGTAACGCTTCTTGTCGGCACGATCCTGTTCCAAACCATAGAAGCAACGAGCCACCTTCTTGGTGTTCTCCGTCACAGGTTCCTTCAGGTTACCACCTGCAGGTGACACCGTTCCGATGAAGGTGATGGAACCTACTTCGCCGTTGTTCAGATAAACATATCCTGCACGTCCGTAGAAGTTTGAGATAAGGGCACCCAAGTCCATTGGGAATGCATCAGGACCAGGCAGTTCCTCCATACGATTTGACATCTCACGGAGAGCCTGAGCCCAACGTGATGTGGAGTCAGCCATCAGCAACACACGCAGACCCATTGAACGGTAGTACTCAGCCATCGTCATAGCCGTATAGACAGAAGCCTCACGAGCAGCCACAGGCATGTTGGATGTGTTGGCAATGATGATGGTACGCTCCATCAACTTGCGACCTGTATGTGGGTCAACCAGTTCTGGGAACTCCGTGAAGATTTCCACCACCTCGTTGGCACGCTCACCACAAGCAGCGATGATCACGATGTCTGCTTCGGCCTGCTTAGAAATGGCGTGCTGCAGCACAGTCTTACCCGTACCGAAAGGACCAGGGATAAAGCCTGTACCGCCTTCCACAATGGGGTTGAATGTGTCAATCGTGCGCACACCGGTCTCCAACAGCTTGAAGGGACGTGGTTTTTCCTTATAGTTCGTCATAGCAAACTTCACAGGCCAGTGCTGCACCATATCCACCTTCACCTCAGTGCCGTCCTCTTTCTCGAGCACAGCCACAACATCGTGAATCTTATACTTGCCAGCAGCCACGATGCTCTTCACCTTTGCCTTGCCTTCCATCTGGAAGGGAGCCATGATTTTCAGTTTCTGCGAGTTTTCTTCCACCTCACCGAGCCAGGCAGAGCCTTCCACCTCATCGCCCACTTTGGCGAGTGGCACGAAGTCCCATTCACGCTCCTTGTCGAGGGGTTCCGTGTACTGACCACGCTTCAGGAAGACACCCTCCATCTTGTCGAGGTCGTTCTGCAAACCGTCGTAGTTCTTAGACAGCATGCCAGGACCCAACTGCACTTCCAGCATGTGTCCTGTAAATTCGGCTGGCGCACCAACCCTAAGTCCACGTGTCGATTCAAACACCTGAACATACACGTCACTGCCCACCACCTTGATGACCTCACTCATCAGCTTGTCGCCACCTGTCTCGATGTAGCAGATTTCACCCTGCTTCACAGGACCATCGACAGCCAGTGTCACCATGTTGGCAATAACGCCACTAACAGTTCCTTTTGTCATATCTTGTTTCAATTTTTATCATTTTCATTTTACACTTGGCGTAGCGCCTATGCCATCAAATTTCTCACATGCGCTGCTTTAGCCTGAAACTCTTCTGGAACGCGTGCCTCGCCTCGCAGATTCTCAATAATCTGACGGAAAGTCTCCTTGCCTTGTTCCACATCCAGCTTGTCCCAGCGTGCCAGCATGTCGAGCTTGCAGAGGTAAGCAAACACGGCCTCAATCGAGAAGATGTTGAAGAAAGTCTTATCCTCCAGCCACAGCCATTTGAACGCGTCCATCTTCTTCTCCTTCTCCACAGGGTCTTCACACTCCACAATCTTCATCAAGTCTGCCACATAGTCATATTCAGCAGTCAAGTTGAAGTCTTTCGTGTTGTTCGTCAGGATCATCTCCGTCACCTCGTCCTCACCTTGGATGTAGTCAGCCACGTTCCAACCGTTCTTGCGAGCCAGGAACGCCGTGAGGATGTTTGTGATGTCCAGATTCAGCTTGTACCACTGGCGCACCATCTTGTTCGGGCACGTCTCAATGGCATACTGATAGAACTTGTAGAGCATATCATCCTCTGGGAAGTAGCCCTCCTTGTCCTTATTATATGCGTACTCGCGCGCAAACATACTCATGAAGGCAGGATAGCGATGCACGTTGAAGTTCATCTCCTTTGCCGAGGTCATCAAATCGACATACTGTTCCATGGACAAGTTGCCGTTCTGCTCAATCTCCGCATTGGGATTCTTCAGCAGCTTCACAAGGTTCGCACAGTCGTTCTTGAGGAAGAAGTAATAGAGCACCTTCTTGTCGCCGTCCGACAAGACCGCATCCAGCTCCTCTCTCAAGTCGGCCATGCTGACCCCGCGCTTCGTATCCTCCAGCGTGATGTCAGGCAAGCCCGCCATTAAACAATAATAATTTCCCATTTGTTACAATTCATAATTATTAATTCATAATTCATAATTTTCAATTCGAAATTCACCACACGCCGCATGGCAATTATGAATTATGCATTATGCATTCTGAATTAAAATATCATTTCCACCAACTGTGGACGCAAGAAATTCTTGAAATATTCCTCAAACTCAGCAGCGCCGAAGTTCACCTTGTAAGAGCCGTCGGCAGGAGCCACTGTGAACTGCGCCTTCTTGCCGTTCACCTGCTCAATTGTCACGCCCTTGTCGAGCAGCGCCTTTGCCTTCTTGGCAAACAGCGCCTTCAGGCTCTGAGCATCTTCTGTACCAATCACGATATCTTCGTTGGCACCCCATTTCTCAGCCAACTTCAGTATGAACTCATTCATGAAATCCTTGTTGCCAGCGATGTCGGCAGCAGCTGCCTTCACCACCTTGTCACCCACCACGTCGGTGATTTCGCTCTTCAGCGCATTTAGCGCTTGAGCAGCATACATCTTGATTTCGCTCTTCATGTTTTCCTCCATGCCCTGGGTGTTCTTCTTGGCAGCAGCCTCAATTTCTTCAGCTTGTGCCTTTGCGTCAGCAATAATCTGAGCCGCCTTCTCATTAGCCGCAGCAATGATTTTCTCGGCTTCCGCATTGCCTTTTTCCACTCCATCCTTCAGGAGCTTCTCTGTTAATTCTTGAATCTTATTTTCCATATTATTGTTGGTGTTTGTACATATTTCGGTACAAATTTATAGAAAAAAATCTACATAGCTCCACAAGTATTTGTATAAAATAGTTCTTTTTCCGTAAATTTGTCCCCCGAAATTAAAAATTGACTCGAAAATGCAGATTTTATACCTCTCACTCCTCCTAACCCTTCTCTGCTCGTTCACCACTCCCGATGAACAAGCCACTTTGCGCCAATGGACACCTGCTGCCATTGTCAGCGACGAGGCCGTCAAAGCTTATAGCCTCGACTCCTGCTTTAAGGCTTATCCCATCAGCGACGCCATCTTCAGCCGCATGAAGGGCAAGTCTTTCAAGCAGAATTGCACCATTCCACGCACCACCCTGCGCTACCTCCGTGTGCTCCACCGCAACATCGACGGCAAGACGCAACTCGGCGAAATTGTCTGCAACCAAACCATCGCCGATGACCTTGTGGACATCTTCCGCAAACTCTACGAAGCCAACTACAAAATTGAGCGTATCACCCTCATCGATGATTACGATGCTGACGACGAGCGTAGTATGTCTGTCAACAATACCTCCTGCTTCAATTTCCGCACGGTCTCAGGCACCGCCAAACTCTCCAAACATGCCCAAGGACTCGCCATCGACATCAATCCGCTCTACAATCCTTACATCCACCTCAATAACGGAAAAGTAGAGCCTGCCAACGGCAAACCCTACGCTACCAATCGCACAGCCAATCGTCAGATTCCTGTGCCCTTTATCAATACTTCTGACCTCTGCTACCGCCTCTTCATCCAGCATGGTTTCCGCTGGGGAGGTGCTTGGCGCACGGTCAAAGATTACCAGCACTTTGAGAAATAATCCATCTTGAAACCCTCTACTTATGGTTTCAGTTCAGGCCATCCGTCGGCTGTCCAGCTGATGGTGCGCTGAATCAGCATGGCTGCACCGTCCCTGGTGGCGCTGTACCCATGACAGATGAACACGTCCTCCCCGTCGAAGGTATAGGCAGCACAATGACCAGCAGCCTCCCATTCTTTCTTGTCACCCTCGATAAAGAGCGTTCCACCACCCTTCACCATATCCTTGCCATCGCGGTCGAGATAAGGGCCTTCCACCGACTTGCTGCGACCTACTGCCACACGGTAGTTGCTTTTGGCACCCCGACAGCAGTAATCCCACGACACAAACAGGTAATAATAGCCACCATGCTTGAAGATGAACGGTGCCTCAATGGCATTTGTCCCAGCATAACGTGAAGTCGGGTTCTCCTCCGTCGGCTTGTAGTTCGGATCATATCGACGGGCGATGGTGCGAGGTTTCACCCCCTGAGCAATATGCATGGTCGTGTCGAGACGAGCCAGTTGGATACCGTCCCAGAACGAGCCCCAGACGAGCCAAGGCGTATCATTGTCATCAATGATGAAATTGGGGTCGATGGCATTCCAGTTGTCACGCTTCTCACGCGAAGTGACAATGCAACCTTCATCCTTCCACATGTTGGAACCCAACGAACGGCTGCTGAGCAATCCGATGGCAGAGCCATTCTTTCCGAAAGTCGAGCAGCTATATGCCAGCCACCAGCGTCCGTGCCACTGAATCACATCTGGCGCCCACACATGATTGCTGAAGCCAGGCACAGAATCCGTTGCCCAACCAGGAATGACCGTCATCACAGGATTGCGAGAAACTGTCCACGTCTTCCGATCCTGCGAAGTCATCTGCTGGATGCCCATACCCGTAGCATAGACATAATACGTGTTCCCCTCCTTCGCCATCACAGGGTCATGCACCATCGGTGTCTCTGTCGTATAAGCCTCACGTGAAAAATTGCGGCGCGGCCCCTGAGCCATTGCCGTCTGACAAATGGCCACCAAGGCCATCGTAAACAAAATAGTCCTCATAAATAGTTAGTAGTAATTAGTAATAAATAGTCTATTAGTCTTTCTTTTGCAAGTTTGTTTCATCTGCTATTCCGAACACTTTCTCCACCAACATGCGGAACTCCTGATAGGCATCGGTGTCGGATAGCTCGCTCAAGGCATTGGCCAAGGCATGGTATCGCCAGGCATGGGTGGAACGATCCTTCATGGCGAAACGATTCCAAAGTTCATCACCCATGATGGCATAGTCGTGGGCGATGGTGCGCATGTTTGACAGCTTATCACCCAAAGCCACCATTTTCACCTCACGACTGGCAGACGTCAGCCTGTCGATGGCGGTTTGCTTGCGCAGGAGCCAGGAGTCCGCTTTCGGCCCCTCCACTTTGATGTCGCTCTCTGCCTCCACCAACATGGCCACACGCTCACCGAATTCACGTCGCAGTTCATCCACTGAAACATCAGCGTCCTCCACCACGTCGTGCAGCACAGCAGCAGCCAGCAGCTCCTGGTCGTTCGTCATGGTGGCAACGATGCTCACAGCCTCCATCGGGTGTACAATATAGGGAAAATCCTTGCCATTCCGTTCCACACCCTGATGGGCATGTACAGCGAAGATGATGGCGTGGTCAAGCAGAGAGGTGTCAATTAACTTCTTCATAGAGCACAAGATGATTGAGCGGTCATTGATCCATAAATTTGAGCGTCTGTGCCTGCTTGAGCAAATTCTGGGCAAGCGCCATATTGTCGGGATTATTGCCATTCATCCAGTCGAGCAACTGACAAAGTCCTGACAAACCACCACCCTGCTTCAGCACATAAACATAGCAGAGGTTCTGTATGCCAATATTCTCCGAGAGGATGTCGAGGTCAGTGACACCCAATTGTGCAGTCGCCAACTGGTAAGCATCGTCGCTGTGCTCTTCGATGAGCCGGTTCACATCGCCAAGAGTTTCCATGCCAAGTTTCTGAAGCACCCGAAGGAAAGGCATCATCGGTGTGGGATACAGCTCGGCCTGATTGACGGAAGCGATGCGCTTGTTCAGGAGGACAAAGGGGTTCGTGTCCAGATAGCGGCGGAACGTCTCGGCATTCAGATCCACGTCATTGAGTTGTCCCGAAGCCTCCAGCGCCAGCATCTGACGGCGATAGTCAGTCAAGACATTACGAAGCCTGCTGAACTCCTCGTCAATCAGTTCCAACATACCTGCCAACCTGCTGAACTGCCGCTGATACTCGTAAGGAATCTTCACCGAACCCTTGTACTTCGTGTCATGGTCCAAGGTGCTCCACACGTGCTGCAGGGCGGTGCGCATCTGTATCTCGAAAGAGATGTCACTCAGCTGGGGCGGGTCTTGCTCGCTGAGGAGAGACTTCGGCAACTTACAGATGTAGTGCAGGGAGTTGTAGCCAAAGCTGTCCAACTGATGCAGCTTACGCTTATCGACAGAGTTGCTCCAGTCCACTTCGAACGTCTCATTGACAATGGCAGCCACCTTGTCCACATCGGCACTGTAGAACGTCACCACACGCATACCCAAGATATCGGTCACATTGTCAATCGACTGATATTTAGCACCCTTCAACTCCAGTTTGCCCGCCAGCGACTTCTCAGACTTCACGCGGTGTTCTATCGTGGTCACCATCACACGCTGTTCATCAAGGGCACGTCGCAACGCCTCATTAGCCAACTGCGCTACCCGATCATAAAGAGGCCGCCGCTCACGGTACTGCTCCATAAGCATTTCGCCATGTATATCAAGCTGATATTCCATCTCGTCAATAGTTAGATTGTTATAAATTACTTTGCAAAGGTAGTGCAAACCAACTGAAATACAAAATAAATCGCCAATTATTTTCAATAAAAAAGCATATTTTTTTAGAGTGATAATTTAAGTATTTTCTTCCAATCAATAACCCTGCCTTATTTCCCAATAACCGTGCCTTATTGATCAATAAGCGGCCTCTGCTGCATGAAGACAGAAAGTAGGAAAGTAGGAAAGCCGACATGAGGCTGTTTGCGACGCCGACAAGCGACATTATGAGTAGAAGTTTATTTAATTATTATTATTACTATTAATAAATATACGATATATTCTTCTCTTCTAAATGTATTCATGTCTACTTTCCTACTTTCTTACTTTCCTACTTTTTTTACATGTTTGTATGATTGTTTCATAATAAAATTGTATCTTTGCAAGCAGAAAACCATCATCATCATGAACAACGCTGACCTCCCATAGGTGCTGCAGAATGAGGTGCAGTATCAAGACTTGTTCTTCTACCAGAAGACCGAGGTGCTCTATACGCTCACGTTCGCGCCAAACGCCAAAAACGCCAAATGCCAAATAAGCAAAGAACCCATGCTTTGTATGCACGGGTTCCTTTTTTCCTTTTCTACTTAAATATCTCTTCAAGCTTGTGATGCAGTGGAATTGCGAAGGCAAAGGTACGTTTTTCCCGTGTTTCGTGCAAGAAAGTGAGTTGGCATTTTGCTTGCATTTGCATGAGGAAACAAAAACGGAGTTTGCAAATAGTTTGCAAGCTCCGTGTAAGTTTCTATGATATAATTGGGATTCAACACCTTAGCACTTAATGTTGAGTTCCTTGACGATAGCGGAGATTTTCTCCATGGTGGAGATACGAGATGGAACAAGTGGGAGACGGAGTTCGTTCTCGATGAGTCCCATAGAGTTGAGCATAGCCTTCACACCTGCCGGGTTGCCATCGACGAAGAGGAGCTTGAAGAGTTCCGTGAACTTGTGATGGATGGTCAGGGCGTTCTGGTAGTCGCCATTGAGGGCGAGGCGCACCATGCGACTGAATTCCTTAGGCAGGGCATTGCCGATGACGGAGATGACACCTACGGCACCAAGGGTGATGAGCGGGAAGGTGATGCCGTCGTCGCCTGAGATGACGTCGAAGTTGGCGGGCTTGTTCTTGATGATGTCATCAATCTGGGTGAAGTTGCCTGATGCCTCCTTGATGGCAACGATGTTGTCGCATTCGTTGGCAAGTCGGAGGGTGGTTTCAGCGGTCATGTTGACGCCCACACGTCCAGGCACGTTGTAGAGCACCACGGAGAGGTTGCGGGTGGCAGCAGCGGCAGAGATAGCCTTGAAGTGCTGGTAGAGTCCCTCCTGAGATGGTTTGTTGTAGTAAGGACAAACGCTGAGGATGCCTTCGATGCCTGAGAAGTCGCCTGTCTTGATCTGCTCCACGATGGCTGCTGTGTTGTTGCCGCCGCATCCCATGAGGATAGGCACTTGTCCGTTCACCTTCTCGACCACGAGGTCTTTCACCTGCTGACGTTCTTCAGCAGAGAGTGTGGGTGTTTCGGCTGTGGTGCCCAACAGGCAGATGAAGTCGATGCCGTTGGACAGTTGATAATCGAGCAATCGGCGGAGTGCGGTGAAGTCCACCTGACCTTCTTTTGTGAAAGGAGTGACGAGCGCGATGCCCAACCCCTTGAATTTGTTACGTATCATATATAAGTAATGTATTTATTGTCTTTATGTGAAGTCTTGGAAGTGGAAGTTCTCGCCCTTGAATTTCCGCATCAGCTTGTCGATGTTCTTGGCGGCATAGTCGCTCCACTGACTCACGGGGGAGTTTGCGGGGAAGTAGCCTTCATAGACTTTCTGCACCAAGTCGGGTGTCTCCTGACATGCCTGTTTGAAATAGCGGAGGAACTGGTCTTTGTGACCGAGTTTCAGGTAGGTGAGCGACTTGGCTGCTGGGATGTTCTTGGCGAAGGGACTGTCGCTGTTGGCAGCAATCTGGCTGACAGCGTTGAGCACCTCCAAGGCGAACTTGTCGAAGTTGTTGAGCACGAAGGTGAGGGCGATGTCAACACCCATCATCACCTGGTCGTCAGCCCACTGGAGGGCATAGGCGAAGTTGCGTGAGGCTTCTTCGTAGCGTCCCAATGCCAGATTGTTGATGCCCAGCATGAAGTAAGCTTCTGAGTCTTGTGCATCCACCTCTGTCATCCTGCGATTGACGGCGATGCTCTCCTCATAGCACTCGTTGTGGTGATAGAGGTCGCTGATGTCGGTGAGGATGCGCTTGTAGAGGTCGAGGAAGTCATCATACATATCTTCCTCCTCATCGAGCTTCTGCTGGTCGGCAGCCAACGTGGCTTTTGCCTGCTGATATTTCTGGTCGGCCTCCAGACGGCGGTTTTCGAAGTAGTTGCACAACCACTCCAATTCAGAAATGGCTACGTCGCGTTCTCCTGCGACGAAGAGGGCATCAGCATATGGAATGATCTGCACAGCGTCGCCACCCTTGTCAAGATACTCCTTGAACACCGGTATGGAGGATTTCTTCTCTCCCATAGAGTGAAAAGTGTGTGCCTTAGTGAGCAAGGCTTCGAGGTCGTTGGGATTGATGGCTAAGGCAAAGTCGCAAGACTCAAGGGCTTGGTCGTATTGCTGCAAGAGATACTGTGCCAAAGCGAGGTTAGACCATCCCTTGGGCAAGTAAGGCTGTTCTTCCAGCACCTGAATAAGCACCTCTGCCATCAGGTCTGCCAAGTCGTTGTCGCGGCAGATGTCAGCCAACTGCACATCTTCATCATAAGCACCCAGCGGGGTGAAGATGTCGATGTATTCACGTATCCAACGACGCACAGCCTCCACATCGTATTCCTTCTCGCCCCGATCATTGCTACGCAGCTCAATCAGGGAAGAGATGACGTGTATGTAGCTCTCACGCCGCTGTTGTTCGGAAGGCTCCTGACCATTTTCCATTTTCATCCATTCACGCCAAATCTTCTCCGCTTTCTTCACCTTCCCGTACTTGGCGTATTGCAATTGAGCCAACTGATATTTCACGTCGGAATTGGTGGGGTCAAGCTTCTTCAGCACTTCTTCAGCCTGATCGTACTGGCGCATGTAGATGTGAGAAGCACTCTGCACAATCATCAGCACCTCATCGTCGGGATGAAGTGAAAGTCCTTGAGAAAGCGTATCCATCGCCAAGTCCGCCTTGTCAATGCTGAGGTAGTAATCAGCCAAGTCAGCAAAGTCGTCAGCATCCAAATAGATGCTTTCGCCCTTGTCTTTCTGCTCCTCGTATGACTTCAGCAGGTCCTTGAATTCCTTGGATTGAAAATAGTCTTTTGCCATGCAGCGTCACTTGTTGATTTTCTTCCAGGCATCGGTCAAGCCGACAGTGCGGTTGAACACCAAATGCTCTGGCGTAGAGTCTGGATCGACATTGTAGTAACCAATGCGCTGGAACTGCAAGTAATCCATCGGTTTGCGGGTGGCAAGCCACTTCTCCACGTATGCCTTCTTGATATCGAGGCTATTAGGATTGAGGAACGGACGCATAGCCTCAATGCCACGCACGTCACCGTGTTCCTTAGAGTAAGCAGCCACTTCGTCACGTGGGTTCTCCACCATCCAGAGACGGTCGTAGTTGCGCACCTCAGCCTCGAGGCAGTGGTTGCAGCTCACCCAATGGATGGTCTTGCCCTTAATCTTCATATCGCTATGTGCCTGACCTGTCTTAGTCTCAGGAATGAGCTCGGCATGAATCTCAACGATGTTGCCCTCAGCATCCTTCACCACACAATCCTCCAGATTCTCTGGGCATTGGATGATGTAGGAGTTCTTCAGACGAACTTGCTTGCCAGGTCCCAGACGGAAGAACTTCTTAGGAGCATCCTCCATGAAGTCGTCACGCTCAATCCACAGCTCACGGCTGAACTCAATCTCATGAGTGCCATCAGCCTCATTCTCAGGGTTGTTGACGGCATTATACACCTCAGTCTCTCCCTCTGGGAAGTTGGTGATGACCAGTTTGACAGGATTGATGACAGCACTCACACGCTGTGCACGTTTGTTCAAATCGTCACGCACAGCTGACTCGAAGAGCGACATCTGATTGAGAGCGTCGAACTTCGTGTAGCCAATCTTGTCGATGAATGCCAAGATGCCTTCAGGGCTGTAACCACGACGGCGGAAACCACAGATGGTCGGCATGCGTGGGTCGTCCCATCCATTCACAATGCCCTCCTTCACAAGGATGAGCAAGTTACGCTTGGATAAGAGGATATGCGTGAGGTTCAGTTTGTTGAACTCAGTCTGACGAGGACGGTTGTCATCAATAGGATTGTCTGTACCATCCGTCTCCTTGGCCCAATCGACAAAGAGGTCATACAGCGGACGGTGGCTCACAAACTCAAGCGTACACCAGGAATGAGTCACACCCTCCCAGTAGTCACACTGTCCATGCGTGAAGTCGTACATGGGGTAGGCATTCCATTGGTTGCCTGTACGCCAATGTGGCATGTTTAGTACACGATAGAGGATGGGGTCACGGAAGTGCATGTTGGGGCTTGCCATATCAATCTTGGCACGCAGCACCATCTTGCCAGGTTCCATGTTACCCGAATTCATCTCTTCGAAGAGACGCAGGCTCTCCTCCACAGGGCGGTCACGATAAGGTGAGTTAGTGCCTGCCTGTGTAGGTGTACCCTTCTGCTCAGCAATCTGCTCAGCAGTCTGTTCGTCAATATATGCCCTACCCTGCTTGATCAAAGCAACAGCAAGGTCCCAAAGTTTCTGGAAATAGTCACTGGCATAATAAATGTTGCCCCACTTGAAGCCCAACCACTCAATGTCGCGTTTGATGGCTTCCACATATTCAGTGTCTTCTTTCTGGGGGTTAGTGTCATCCATGCGGAGGTTACAAACACCGCCGTATTTCTGCGCCATACCAAAGTCAAGCGCAATCGCCTTGGCGTGACCTATATGCAAGTAGCCATTGGGTTCGGGGGGAAAGCGTGTCTGCATCCTACCACCGTTCTTACCCTCAGCCAAATCTTTCACCAGCTGTTCTTCAATAAAGTTGAGAGATTCTTTTCTGCCCTCTTCCGTCTTGAGTTCTTCTGCGTTTTCTACACTCATGTCAACTGTTTCTTATATTCGTGTTCTGATATAAATACTGTTCTCTTTAATATATAATGTGTGTCATCCACCTCAATATTGGGTGCAAAATTACAAAAGATTTTCCTTGTTTCAAGCATGTTCACCCATAAAAATGACGAAAAAGCACGATTTATGTTGAAAAACACATTTCCCTTTACTTGTTTATTCAAAAATAACCCCTAACTTTGCCATCGTTATCCTGAAAACAATCTTTTTACCTTAGAAACTAGTACCTAAAAAGGGAAAAGGAGGCATCTCATTGGGAAGTGAGATGTCTTCCGCTTTTTTAGGGCTTATTCTTCAATATTTTTCCACAAGAACAAAAAATTATCAATCATCAATTATCAATTATCAATTAAATGTCGTAACTTTGCCCCAACATTCATATCACTAACACATATTCATCTATGAAACCATTTATGGACGAAAACTTCCTGTTGCAGAGCGAAACCGCACAGAAGTTGTATCATGAACATGCGGCAAAGATGCCGATCATTGACTATCATTGTCATCTTGTTCCTCAGCAAGTGGCTGAAAACAAGCGTTTTGAATCCATCACACAGATTTGGCTGGGAGGTGACCACTACAAGTGGAGAGCTATGCGCAGCAATGGTGTGGCAGAGCGATTCTGCACAGGTAAGGACACCTCCGACTGGGAGAAGTTCGAGAAGTGGGCAGAAACCGTCCCCTACACGTTCCGCAACCCCCTCTATCACTGGACACACCTGGAACTGAAGACAGCATTCGGTATCAACAAGACCCTGAACCCAGAGAATGCCCGCGAGATTTTTGATGAGTGCAATGAGCAAATCAAGAATGACCCGAAGTTCACACCTCGCGGTTTGATGAAGCACTACAACGTGAAGGTTGTTTGCACAACGGATGACCCTGTGGATTCCCTCGAATACCACAAGCAGGTGGCAGCTGATCCAACGATGGAAACGAAGATGCTCCCCACCTGGCGTCCAGACAAGGCTATGGCTGTGGAAGTTCCTGCTAACTTCAAGGCATACGTGGACAAGCTGTCTGACGTGAGCGGCAAAGCCATCAACGGCTTCAATGACTATATCGATGCCATCCAAGCACGTCACGATTTCTTTGCTTCAATGGGTTGTAAACTCTCTGACCATGGTATCGAGGAATTCTATGCAGAAGACTATACGGATGCAGAGATTAAGGCAATCTTTGACAAGGTGTATGGTGGCAAGGAACTGACTCAGGAAGAAATCCTGAAATTTAAATCAGCCATGATGCACATCTTTGGTGTGCAGGACGCAGAGGCAGGTTGGGCACAGCAGTTCCACTATGGTGCCATCCGCGACAACAACTCAAAGATGTTCAAGCTCATCGGTCCTGACACAGGCTTTGACTCCATCGGCGAATTCAACACAGCCAAGAAGTGCTCGAAGTTCCTCGATAATCTGAATGCGGAGGGCAAGTTGGCAAAGACCATCCTCTATAACCTGAATCCTTGTGCCAACGAGGTGCTAGCCACGATGTTGGGCAACTTCCAAGACGGTTCCATCCCTGGAAAGATTCAGTGGGGTTCTGGTTGGTGGTTCCTCGATCAGAAGGACGGTATGACAAAGCAGATGAACGCCCTGTCATTGCTGGGTCTGCTGAGCCGATTTGTGGGTATGCTCACCGACTCCCGTTCTTTCCTCTCCTATCCTCGTCACGAGTACTTCCGCCGCATCCTCTGCAACCTCGTTGCCACCGACATTGAGAATGGTGAAGTGCCTTACACGGGTTATGAGGCAACGCGTGTGAACCAGATGATTGAAGATATCTCTTACAACAACGCGAAGAATTACTTCAATTTCTAACCAGCCTACGAGCTGGGTGTTTTTCTGTCAACTGTCAACTATCAATTGTCAACTTGGCTACCCCAGATTTTCGATTCAAACAATTCACCATCCGCCACGACCGTTCTGCGATGAAAGTCGGGACGGATGGTGTGTTGCTTGGTGCATGGGCTCAGGTGCCACAAAACGAGGATGCCTCACCTTATCTGAACGTGCTCGATGTGGGTACAGGAACAGGGTTGATTGCCCTCATGTTGGCACAGCGATTTCCTGCTGCCAAGATTGTAGGAATCGACATTGATGACGCTTCTATCGAGCAAGCAAAAGAGAACGCCGATAACACTCCATTCAAGGCACAAATATCCATTCAGAAACAGGACTTCTCAGACCTTGATTCTTCCTCCAATAAATACGATTTAATCGTTTCTAACCCACCATTTTATACAGAAGATACTTTAAGTGGAAAAGAAGCAAGAGATATGGCTCGTCATACTACCTCTTTGCCCTTCGAAATCTTGGTGGCCAATACTGCAAAATTATTGACAAAAGGGGGACTATTCTGCGTCATCATTCCATACCAAAGTGCGTCGGATTTCATCAGCATTTGTGTGACCAACAGACTCTATCTGACACGTCGTTTAAACATCCGTTCGAAGGAGAGCAAACCCTTCAATCGGGTCATGTTGGAATTCAGCACCACAATCCAACCTGCTGAAACCAACACCTTGACACTTTATGACAATCATCACGAACGTACCCCTGAATACACCCAACTCACGCAAGATTTCTATCTATGAACTATCAAGACATCATTGATAAATATTACCCAGAGGACAATGAGCTGCGCCATATTCTGATGGTGCATAGCCGTAGTGTGGCAGACAAAGCGCTCAGCATTGTTGACCAGCACCCTGAACTGAAGGCAGACCGTCAGTTTGTAGAGGAGGCTTCTATGCTGCATGACATCGGCATCTTCCGTTGCAATGCCGCAGGCATCCATTGTTTTGGAACAGAACCATACATCTGCCATGGGACAATTGGTGCAGAACTGCTGCGTGCAGAGGGATATCCACGTCATGCCAGAGTGTGTGAAAGACATACGGGTGCCGGGCTTTCTTTGCAGGAGATTATCACCCAAAACTTACCCGTTCCTCATCAGGATCTGCTACCCGAAACCATCGAGGAACAAATCGTATGCTATGCCGACAAATTCTTCTCAAAAACCAAACTTACGACAGAAAAGACATTGGAGCAAGCCATCCGTTCACTCGCCCAATTTGGTGACGAAGGAGTGGAGCGATTCGTTAAATGGTCTAAAAGGTTCGGCTAAATTAGTATTTATTAAAATAAATATGCCGATTATTTCCTGAAAAAGTCGTACCTTTGCCCCCGTTTTATGAGAAGTCAAAGGTTTATAGCATTTTTTCTCGTACTCATCACCGTACTTTCCATGACGGCTTTCAACATTCCATTAGTCGGCAAGTCTCACCACTTTGTCGGCCATCATGATGTTGACACCACCCTCGTTGACACACTCCCTTTGGAAGATGTCACAGACCATCAGGACACGGTGAAGATAACAGAATCAGATTCTCTGCTAATCAACCTCGATTCTCTCAAAGCACAGTTCGACCGCGAACACGGCATCGAGCCAAATAAATCGAAAGCCACCCAATGGAACGACTCGGTGGCAGCCGCAGAAGACTCCATTCAAAAGGCACAAAAGAAGAGTGCGCTGGAAGCTCCTGTCGTCTATACAGCTAAGGACTCCATGACCTTCTTCATGGACACCAAGACAGCCTATCTGTATGGCAATGCAGACGTGAAGTACCAGAACATCAACCTCACTTCAGAGAACATCCACATGAACATGGACAGTTCCACTGTGCATGCCGTTTATGGACTTGATTCTCTCGGTAACAAATATGGTAAACCCGTCTTCAAGGAAGGAAGTGACGAGTATAAGACAGAAACGATGTCCTACAACTTCAAAACGAAGAAAGGATTTATTACCAATATCTATACGGAACAAGAGGACGGTTTCCTCACATCGGAAGAGTCCAAGAAGGGTTCGGAGGGTGAGTATTATCTGCGCGGTGGCACTTACACCACCTGTGACGAGGAACATCCCCACTTTTATATCCGTATGTCACGTGCCAAAGTGCGTCCAGGCAAGAGCGTCTTCTCAGGTCCTGCATGGCTCGTCGTGGAGGATGTACCACTTCCTTTGGCAGTCCCCTTTGCCTATTTCCCCATTACAAGTACCTATTCCAGCGGATTCATCATGCCTACCTATGGTGATGAGTTCACACGTGGCTTCTACCTGCGTGATGGTGGCTATTATTTTGCCATCAGCGATTACATGGACTTGAAGGTGACTGGAGAAGTCTTCACGAAAGGCTCATGGGGTGTGGGTGCACAGACTACCTACAAGAAGCGCTACAAATATGGAGGTAATTTTTATTTCAACTACCAGGTAACGAAGGAGGGTGAGAAAAACATGCCTGACTATGGTGTTCAAAAGAACTTTAAGGTGCAATGGAGTCATCGAACCGACCCCAAAGCATCGCCCAACAGTTCCTTCTCTGCCAGTGTGAACTTTGCTACACAATCCTACGAGAAGAATAATCTCACCTCACTCTACAACCCCACCTCCTATTCACAAAGCACACGCACCTCATCTGTATCTTACTCGCACAACTTCCGCAAGATAGGACTTTCTGTATCCAGTTCCTTCAACATCTCGCAGAACATGCGTGACTCTACTATCGCATTGACCTTCCCCTCCTTGTCATGGTCACTTTCCACCATCTATCCTTTCAAGCGTAAGGCGGCTGTTGGTAAGGAACGCTGGTATGAGAAAATCAGTTTGAAATATACGGGTACTCTCTCCAATTCCATCACAACGAAGGAGGACAAGCTTATGCACTCTTCCCTCATCAAAGATTGGAGAAACGGCATGAAGCACAACATCCCTGTCTCTGCCTCGTTCAACATACTGAAATACATCAATATAACCCCGATGCTGAACTACACAGAGCGATGGTACACGAACAAGGTGATCCAAAGTTGGGATCAGGGAAACAACAAGGTTGTACGCGACACTATCTATGGCTTCAACCGTGTGTTTGACTATAACCTCTCGCTGAGTGCCAACACCAAGCTCTATGGTACATATAAGCCCAATCCCAAGATTTTTGGAGAGAAACTGCAAATGGTGCGACATGTCTTCACACCCTCCGTCAGCTTCAGTTATGCTCCAGATTTTGGTGACAGCAGATATGGTTATTGGAAGACCTACACTCGAACAGATGAGGAGGGAAATGTGACCCAAGTACCCTACTCTCCTTATGCAGGTTCTCTGTATGGAACACCCAGTACAGGTAAAACGGGTGCTATCAGTTTCAGCATTTCCAACAACATTGAGGCGAAGGTCATGGGACGCAATGACTCCCTCAAGAAAGTCAGCATCATCGACGAACTTGGTGCATCCCTTTCCTACAATATGGCAGCAGAACGTCAGCCTTGGTCAAACCTCTCCACCCGTCTGCGTCTGAAATGGGGAAAGACCACCTTCAACATGAGTGCAGTCTTCATGACCTACGCTTATGAATTTGACAAAAACGGCAATGTTATTGTGGGTGACCGCACAGAATGGTCCTACGGACGTTGGGGACGTTTCCAGGGGATGTCGAAGAACCTTTCTTACACGTTCAACAACCAGTCTTTCAGGCAAATCAAGCAGAGTATCATGAAACTCTTTGGACGCAACAAAGACCTCGACGAAGATATGGACGATGCAGATACAGATGAAGAAGAGGAGGATATGGACGATTTGGAAACCAACATCGACAATCCAAACAAGCGGAAGAAGAAGGAATCTCCAGATGGGCTGGATGCTGATGGCTACATGAAGTTCCAGATGCCTTGGGCATTCTCCATCTCGTATGGTATTACGATGTACGAAGACCGCAGTAAGGATATCAACGTGAAGACCATGCGCTATCCCTATTCCTTCACACAGAATCTGAACTTCTCTGGAAATCTGAAATTGGCCAGCAACTGGAACTGCAACTTTGCATCAGGATGGGATTTCACCACCAAGAAAATCTCCATGACAACCGTGAACATCTCACGTGATATGCACTGTTTCAACATCTCGTGCGGCCTTGTGTTCGGCGTATACACCAGTTATCACATCTCCCTGCGTGCCAATGCCAGCACCCTTACAGACGCCCTCAAATACGACAAGAAGTCAAGTTACTCAAGTTCCATCCAATGGTATTGATATGTCAAGAATACTCGCTATAGATTACGGACAGAAACGAACGGGTATCGCTGTAACCGACACCCTGCAGATGATTGCCAACGGACTTGCCACCATCGAAACGAAAGAGCTCGAAAAGTTCATCCTCGACTATGTGGCAAAGGAAGATGTGTCCATCATTGTTGTGGGAAAACCGACCCAGATGAATGGCGAGAACAGTGAGAACATGAAGCGCATCGAACCCTTCTTCAACCGACTGAAGAAACTATTTCCTGACAAGGAAATCACCTACTACGATGAGCGTTTCACCTCTGTACTGGCACACCAGGCTATGCTCCAAAGTGGCATCGGAAAGAAAGCAAGACAGGACAAGGCACTGGTCGATAAAATTAGTGCCACCATCATACTCGAAGACTACTTACAAAGCAAAAATAAATAGAAATTAAAAATCCTCAAATTGTCAATGATTTTACCTATGTACATATTCGGTCAGCCTGTGCTTCGCAAGACTGCCGAAGAGATAGACTTCAATGCCTATCCTAATCTCAAAGAACTTATCACCAACATGTTCGAGACCCTCGAACGCTCTGAGGGTGTTGGACTCGCTGCACCTCAAGTGGGTCTGCCCATCCGACTCTTCATCATTGACCTCGATGTCATCTCCGACGACGAGCCTCAATACAAGGGTTATCGTCGCGCTTTTATCAATCCCGAAATCATTGAGGAAAGCGAAGAGACCACCACGATGTCCGAAGGATGCCTCTCCATTCCTGGCATCAACGAGAGTGTCAAGCGTCCAGCCAAAGTATTAGTGAACTACCTTGATGAGAATGGTGAAGAGCAAGAACGCTGGCTCGAAGGTTTTGAGGCACGTGTGTTCCAGCACGAGTACGACCACCTTGATGGCAAGATGTTCGTTGACCGTCTTACCCCCTTCCGCAAGCAGATGATCAAGTCTAAACTCATCGCTATGACCAAGGGTAAGTTCTCTGCACATTACAAGTGTAAACCAAATAGAGGATAAAGGTGAGAAATGAAAAGTAAGAAGTAAGAGACTTGAAATGAAGACATTGCGTTGTTTTATAGCATCCCTTGCTATTCGCATCATCGCGATAGCCTTTCCCCTTTGGGGGATGGGAGGCTATGCTCATGCCCAAATCAATACAGACCGCATGATGAACATCGCCCGCAATGCACTTGCCTACGACGACTACGTGCTATCCATCAGCTACTTCAATCTCGTCATCAATTACAAACCACATCTCTACGAGCCATACTTCTATCGTGGTGTGGCGAAGTTCTATCTCGATGACTACTCTGGCACCATCCTTGACTGCACGGAAACCATCCGACGTAACCCTTACTTCCCTAACACTTACGAGCTGCGGGGACTCGCCTACATCAACACGAATCACTTCTCGGAAGCCATCGCAGACTATCGGACAGCCACAGAAATGTCGCCCGACCTTCGTTCCCTCTGGCATAACTTAGCTCTCTGTTACCTTGAGACTGATAGTCTCGATCAAGCCGACAGCATCACAAACACCATCATCAAGAAGTGGTCAAAACAGGCCGATGGTTACACCCTCAAGGCACAAGTTTACTTGCAGAAGAAAGATACCGTTGCCGCTGAAACGTGTTTTGACAAAGCCCTCGAAGTGGATAAATACAACATCCCTGCGCACACAGCCAAGGCCAACATCCTGATGAGTCACGAGCAGTACAACGAAGCCATTCAGCACTTCGATGAATCACTGCGCCTCAACCCCAAACAGGCAAACTGTCTCATCAATCGCGCCCTCTGCCACTACCACCTTAACCGCTACCGAGATGCTATGGCAGACTATGATCAAGCCTTGGAACTTGAGCCACAAAATTTTGTCGGACACTACAACCGAGGACTCCTCCGGGCTAACGTAGGTGAAGACAACCTCGCCATTGAGGATTTTAATTTCATCCTCTCCATCGATCCTGACGATATGATGGCCACCTTCAACCGCGCCACCCTTCTCGAGAATATCGGCGATTATCGTGGTGCCATTCGCGACTATACGACAGTCATTAATGAGTTTCCAAAGTTTCTTTATGGCTACGAACGTCGTGCGGCTGCCCGTCGCATGATAGGTGATAATGCCGGAGCCAATCGAGACGAAGAACACGTACTCAAAGAGCAGATAGCCCAACGCTACGGCTACTCAACCCCCACATCGCGTCAGAAGAACAAGACGCGTAAGAAATCTCAGGTCAACCTCGACGACTACCAGAAACTCGTCGAAGAAGACACCCAAGAACAAGAGCCACAGTACGAAAGCGAATACCGAGGCAGAGTGCAGAATCATGAACAGGAAGCCAAGCTCATGCTCCCCAACGACAACACCTACCAGATTTATAGAACAGCTGGTAGAAGTGATTTGCTCGACACTTTCGAAAAAGCTTTCCAACAGGCACAAGAAGGAAGTATCAACGAAGCCATCGAAGGCTTCACACAAGTTATCCAGCAGAACGACCATTTCGCCGAAGCTTACTTTAACCGCGGAATACTCTACCTTCTGCTCGATGACACCCCTCATGCCATTCCCGACCTTTCCAAAGCTGGGGAACTCGGCATATATCAAGCATATAACATCATCAAGAAAAATCAGAACATCAAGAAATAACAGAGAAAACAAAATATGGGTGAAGAATTTTGGTATTTCGCTCGATTTACACTAACTTTGCACCCGTTTTAATAGAGGAATTTGAATAAGCGAAAAAACAAATAAGAAGAGTGAAGAAGATGGATTTCAATTTTGACGAAATAATTGACGAAGGGCCAGTTGAAGGCAAAATCAGTTTCATCACAAGCATTGACAACCCAATTAAGGGTAATATCGAGCAGGAGGTGTCACCTGACACTTTCATCCCTGTTCTGCCTTTGCGTGGTGTGATGCTGTTCCCTGAGACGATGGTGCCAATTTCGATTGGTAGGGATTCTTCGTTGAAGTTACTGAAGGAAGCGCAGAAGAAGGATATGGCAATTGCCGTATTCACTCAGGTGGATGATTCGACCGATGAACCTGATTATGACCAGCTTTATCATACAGGAGTGATTGGCAAGGTGCAGAAAATTATCAAACTGCCTGATGGAAGCCGCACAGCGTTGCTGCAAGGCTATACCCGTGTGCGTCTGATTGAGTTGAGTTGGAACGGCAGTTATAACATTGGGCGTGTAGATCATTATCCAGAGACAGTTCCAGAAAGAGGCGACCGTGAATATATGGCTGTAGTGGACGCTTGCCGTGAAACAGCCATCAAGTTGATGCGTGCCAGCGAGCAGACTATAGGTTCTGCTTTTGCACTGAACAACATCTCTGACCGCACGCTGATTATCAATTTCATCTGCTGCAACCTGAATATCAGCAATAAGGAACGCATCGTGCTGTTGGAAGAGAACAACTTGTTCGACCGCGCCTACCGTTTGTTGGGCATCCTACAGCGAGAGTATCAGTATGTGACCTTAAAGATGGATCTCCAGATGCGCACCCGTGAGGAACTGGACAAGCAGCATAAGGAATATTTTCTGCGTCAGGAGATGGAGACCATCCAAGAGCAGTTGGGCGAGAAAGGTGGAGACGAAATCCAGCAGATGCGTGAACAGGGACAAAAGAAAAAGTGGAACGAGGCAACTGCGAAAGTTTTCAATGATGCTTTGGACAAGATGAGTCACATGAGTGACCATTCCCCCGATTATCAGACAGAATATACATGGGCACAAACGATGTTGGAACTTCCTTGGGGCGAAACGACCAAGGACAACCTCAACCTGAACAATGCAGAGAAGGTGTTGAACAAGGACCACTACGGCATGGAGAAGGTGAAGGAACGCATCATTGAGCATCTGGCAGTGCTGAAAATGCGTGGCGACTTCAAGAGTCCTATTTTGTGTTTGTATGGTCCTCCAGGAGTGGGTAAGACTTCATTAGGAAAGAGCATTGCCAAGGCGATGAAGAGGAAATATGTGAGGATGTCGTTGGGTGGTCTGCACGATGAGGCTGAAATTCGAGGTCATCGCCGCACCTATGTAGGTGCTATGGCTGGACAAATCATCAAGAACATCAAGAAAGCTGGCAGCAGCAATCCTGTGTTCATCCTGGATGAGATTGATAAAGTGACGCAACAGACAAATCATGGAGACCCAGCATCAGCTTTGCTCGAGGTGCTCGATCCAGAACAGAATGTGGCTTTCCACGATAATTATCTTGACACAGATTACGACCTCTCCAAAGTGATGTTCATCGCGACTGCGAATAACATCAGCACCATCCCTGCCCCACTTCTCGACCGTATGGAATTGATTGAAGTGAGTGGTTATCTGACAGAAGAGAAGATTGAGATTGCCAAACGTCATCTGGTACCGAAGGAACTTGATAACCTCGGCATGAAGGACTCTGGTGTAAAAATTTCGAAACAAGCTATCGAGAAGATCATTGAGGACTACACACGTGAGTCAGGTGTACGTGAATTGGATAAGAAGATCAACAAGGTGCTTCGCAAGGTGACCCTCAAGTATGCCAAGGAAGGTGTGCTGCCAGAGGGTGAACTGAAGGTGGAGGACATCAAGGAATATCTGGGCACAGAGCCATTCAGCCGCGACAAGTATCAAGGCAACGACTACTATGGTGTCGTGACAGGCTTGGCTTGGACAAGTGTGGGTGGCGAGATTCTCTTCATTGAGACTTCCATCAACAATGGCAAGGGTGAGAAACTTGGCTTAACAGGTAACCTGGGCGATGTGATGAAGGAGTCGGCAACGATTGCCTTGCAATATCTGAAAGAGCATTGTGACCTCATCGGCATCACCCCAGAATTTTTCGAGAGCCACAACATCCATATCCACGTGCCAGAAGGTGCGACACCAAAGGATGGCCCATCTGCGGGTATTACGATTGCCACCTCGTTGGCCAGTGCTATCACAAAGCGCAAGGTGAGGAAGAACATTGCCATGACTGGCGAAATCACGTTGCGTGGCAAGGTGCTTCCTGTAGGTGGCATCAAGGAGAAGATTCTGGCTGCCAAACGTGCTGGCATTACGGACATCCTCATCTGTCATGAGAACAAGAAGAACATAGAGGAGATTCCAGCCAAGTACGTAAAGGGCGTGAAATTCCACTATGTGGAGAACGTGAAAGATGTATTGGATTTTGCATTACTATGACATTTACCCTCGAACATAACGACTCCAAGACAAATGCGCGTGCAGGTGTGATCCACACAGATCATGGTGACATTCAGACGCCCATCTTCATGCCTGTAGGTACACAAGCCTCAGTAAAGGCTGTGCACTTGCATGAGCTGAAGGATGACATCAAAGCACAAATCATCTTGGGCAATACATATCACCTCTATTTGCGTCCAGGACTGGAAGTGTTGGAAGCAGCAGGTGGTCTGCACAAGTTTAATGGTTTCGACCGCCCCATGCTGACCGATAGCGGAGGCTTTCAGGTATTCTCTTTGGCAGGCATCCGCAAGATCAAGGAGGAAGGTGTGGAGTTCCGCAGTCATATCGACGGCAGTAAGCACTTCTTCACCCCTGAGAAAGTGATGGACATTGAACGCTCGATTGGCGCAGACATCGTGATGGCATTTGACGAGTGCCCTCCAGGCACCAGCGATTATGCCTATTCAAAGAAGTCACTTGAACTGACAGAGCGCTGGCTCGACCGTTGCATCCAACGATTCAACGAAACCGAACCAAAGTATGGATATCAGCAGAGCCTCTTCCCTATTGTTCAGGGATGCACCTACAAAGATTTGCGTGAACGTGCAGCAGAAAATGTCGCATCGAAAGGCGCTGACGGTAATGCCATTGGCGGTTTGGCGGTAGGAGAACCCACAGATGTGATGTACGAAATGATTGAGGTGGTGAATGCTATCCTGCCCAAGGAAAAGCCTCGTTATCTGATGGGGGTAGGAACTCCTATCAACATCTTGGAAGCCATCGAAAGAGGTGTGGATATGTTTGACTGTGTAATGCCTACAAGAAATGGACGCAATGCCCAAATCTTCACGAAGCACGGCACCATCAACTTGCGCAATCAAAAGTGGGACTTCGATTTTTCGCCACTTGACCCTGAGGGGGCATCCTACGTGGACACAATGTACACCAAGGCATATGTACACCACCTCTTCAAGGCTCAAGAAATCCTTGCTTTACAAATAGCATCCATCCATAATCTCGCCTTCTATCTGTGGTTGGTAGGCGAAGCACGACAGCACATCATCTCTGGTGATTTTTGTACATGGAAAGCCAAGATGGTGGAGGAATTGGGCAGAAGGTTGTAAGTAGATACATTATTATATAATATAAGGTAAAAGATTCAGAACATTGGTACTGCTTGAGGAAGTAAACGGGAAACTAGTTCCACGCGGAAGTGAGGAGGACATCAAGGCATACCTCAACTACAAGAAGGAACAGCAGAAAAAGACGCACCATCGTTCGCTACGTTCGAGGGTGGGAAGGAAATCGTCTGCCCTAAGATGGTTGAGCGATCACCTGCCTCTGTCACGCCTGGACCGTTATATCATCGGCAAGTTTCTTGGCACATATTTCTTCTCGATCATTCTGATTATCAGCATTGCTGTCGTGTTCGATGTCAACGAGAACATTGACAAGTTCCTGCAACATGATGCGCCCATGGAGGAGATTTTGTTCGACTACTATCTGAACTTTATCCCCTTCTATTCCAATTTGTTCAGCCAATTGTTTGTCTTCATTGCCGTCATCTTCTTCACCACGAAATTGGCAGACAACTCAGAAATCATCGCGATGCTGTCAACTGGCACGAGTTTTGCACGAATTGTGAGACCCTATATGATTTCAGCAGCCATCATCGCTTTGCTGAATTTTGGGTTTGGTTCCTACATCATCCCAAGAGGCAATGTCAAGCGCGTGAAATTTGAAAACAAGTACAAGAACAGAGGACGCCAAGATGTCAGCGCCAACGTACAGTTGGAAGTGGACAGCGGTGTCATCGCTTACTTCGGACGTTATGAGGAAAGTATGAAGATGGGCTTCGACTTCACGCTGGACAAATTTGAAGACAAGAAATTGGTTAAGCATCTACAAGCGCTGAGCATCCAGTATGACACGCTTTCTTACGAGCCCTACCACTGGATTATTACAGGCTATCAAACACGCGACCTGCAAGGTCTGAGGGAAGTCATTCAGAATGGCAACAAACTTGACACAATCATTCCCATCCAGCCCCAAGATTTGATGGCTTCGCGTGATATGGAGATGACATTCACAACACCCGAATTGAGCAAATACATCGAAAGACAAAAGGAACGAGGATTTTCCAACATCCAGCAGTTTGAGGTGGAATACTATAAACGTGGGGCTACGTCCTTCGCCACTTTCATCCTAACATTGATTGGCGTATCTATCTCCGCACGAAAACGTAAGAATGGTATGGGCATTGCATTGGGAATCGGCTTGGCGCTGACCCTCACCTACATCATGTTCCAGACCATCACATCAAGCATGGCCATCAATGCAAACTTCCCTGCTTGCATCGCTGTATGGATTCCCAACTTTGTGTTTGCCCTCATTGCCCTCTATTACTACAAGAAGGCGCCGAGGTAGTTAACATTTTACATTTAACATCTAACTGACATTTTCCATTTTACATCTCCAACATGTATTTTGACGAATTAGATATATCAGACGATTTGCTGGACGCACTCGATGCGATGAACTTCGAAGAGTGCACCCCCATCCAAGAGCAAGCCATCCCCAAAATCCTTGAGGGGCACGACCTGATGGGCATTGCCCAGACAGGTACTGGAAAGACGGCGGCCTACCTGTTGCCTGTGCTGGACGAACTGAGTCATGGAAATTACCCGCAGGATTCCGTCAACTGCATCATCATGGCACCCACACGAGAATTGGCACAGCAGATAGACCAGCAGGTGGAGGGCTTTGCCTACTACCTCGACGGCGTGTCTTCTGTGGCTGTCTATGGTGGTAATGACGGTGTCCGTTTTGAGCAGGAACGCAAGGGTCTTGAATTGGGAGCCGACATCATCATCGCCACCCCTGGACGACTCATCAGCCACCTGAATGGCGGACATATAGACCTGAAGAAAGTTTCCTTCTTCATCCTCGACGAAGCTGACCGCATGCTCGACATGGGCTTCTACGACGACATCATGAAGATTACCTCCTATTTGTCCGACAAGCGACAGACCATCATGTTCTCAGCCACCATGCCTGACAACATCCAGAAACTGGCACAGAACATCCTGCACAACCCTGTGGAAGTGAAGATTGCCGTGTCGAAACCTGCCGAGAAGATTCAACAGACAGCTTATGTCTGCCATGACGGCATGAAGGACAAGATTGTGGAGAAAGTGCTCAGCGACGACACCCTCGACCGCGTCATCCTCTTTGCCTCTTCCAAGATGAAAGTCAAGGAACTAAATATCACGCTGAAACGCAAGGGTTTCAATGTGGGAGCCATGCATAGCGACTTGGTACAGAGGGAACGTGAAGAGATGATGCTGGCATTCAAGAACCGTCGCATCAGCATCCTCATTGCCACCGACATCGTGAGCCGAGGCATTGACATCGACGACATCCAGTTGGTCATCAACTATGATGTGCCACGTGACCCAGAGGACTACGTGCATCGCATCGGACGAACAGCACGTGCCAACCGAGACGGACAAGCCATCACACTCGTCACGCCCAAAGATTGGCAATACCTGCTCAAGATTGAACGTCTCATTGAGAAAGAGATTTCCAAGCCCGACCTCCCTGAAGGATGTGGCGAAAAGCCCGAGATGAGCAAAAGCGCCATGAAGGGACGTCACACGCCCGGCAGACATGGTGGCAAGGGACGCCACAGCAAACGGGGCAATGGTGGGAAACGACACGGAAAGCCCAAAAACAAACCCTCAAACAACGCCCAACAGTAGCCAATCTATGCCACAATCGGGGTGTTTCAACTTTTTTAACTCGCATAAGGAATAAGAACTCCATAAAAAGGCTTAATTTTGCAGTCGAAAACAATTGTTTATGACCCAAAGTATAATGAATAAGATAAAACTTGCCTTCATTGCCGCATCGTTTGCACTTGCAGCCCATGCCCAGAATGGCATCAACACGCCCTACTCCCGCTATGGCTTCGGCATTCAGTCCGAGCGTTCCGTAGGATTCAACAAGGGTATGGCTGGCATCGCGCAAGGATTCCGCAATGGACAGGAAGTCAACATAGCCAACCCAGCGTCTTACTCGGCAGTCGATTCGCTCACAGCCCTCTTCGACATGGGTATCTCCGTACAAAATAGCAACCACAAGATGGGCGCCTTGCAACAGAACGTCCGCAACAGCAGTTTCGACTACTTTGCCTTCCAGTTCCGTGCCTTCAAGAATGTCGGAATGACCTTGGGAGTGATGCCCATCACCAACATCAAATACAATTTCTCCTCCTCCAGCGAGACCCTTGCAGGGACAGAGAACGTGACTTCCTCTTACAGCTTCAATGGCGACGGAGGTCTGCGCGAAGTATTCTTCGGTACAGGTTGGCGTCCCTTCCGTCCCATCTCTCTTGGCTTCAATGTCCGCTACGTCTGGGGCGACTACACACACAATGCCAGGATGTCACTCAGCGACACCTACGCGTTCAACCTTGCCCGCACTTACACAGGCGAAGTGAACACCTACAGCTGGCAAGCCGGTTTGCAGTTCATCCAGCCACTCAACAAGAAGGACAAGATTGTGCTGGGTGCCACCTACACCTACGGACACCGTCTGGGCAGTGAGGCAACACGCACCACACAAACCCTCAACTCCTCCACCATTGAGGAGGCAACGAGCGACACCATCAAGAACGCATTCCAATTGCCACACGCCATCGCGGTTGGTGTGACATACTATCATTCCAACAACCTGCGCATCGGTGCTGACTTCGAATTGCAGAAATGGTCAGAGTGCCGATTCCCCAATCAGCAGACAGGAGTTTCATCCAGCACCATCTCAGAGGCTTACACCTCCACGACTGGACAGCTCAACGACCGCACCAAGTTCTCGGCAGGTTTAGACTGGACACCTGTCCCATACGGAACAAAATTCTTCAAGCGATGCACGTACAAGGCCGGCGCATATTTCTCACAGACCTACGCCAAGGCTGATCCCACAGGCACCATCACTGACAAACCTTACGAGTTCGGCGTGTCGGCTGGTATCACGATGCCCATCTCCAACAAGGCCACAGAATGGGGCAACATCTCTCCACGCATTAACTTGGCTGTGCAATGGGCACACACCAACATCCCCTATCTCAATGCAGCCACCATGCGGAAAGGTACACTCAAGGAAGACTATCTCCGCTTCTGCATCGGCGTCACATTCAATGAGCGCTGGTTCCACAAGTGGAAAGTTAAATAACAATCCATCAAAGAGGCGTTTCAGTATTTCAAATATACTTTTCCCTACAAATAAAAAGGAAAATACCGCACGAATCTGAAATTCATTCGCTAACTTTGCACCGTCAAACTTAAAGACGCAAGAATTCAAAAACTAAAAACAATAAACGATTATGAAGAAGATTTTATTTGTATGCGCCCTTGCACTCATCGCAGTGGCAGCATCTGCTCAGAACCTCAAAGGCACTTCTGTGAACGACCGTATCGGTCATGGCCAGGACTCCATCGACGTGCTCGGCAGCCTCTCACTCTATCAGGAGGCATTCAAGCGCCAGAGCTATGTTGAAGCCATCGAACCTTGGGAGTTCGTGTTCGAAAAGGCACCACTCGCTCAGGTCCGCATCTACACTGACGGTGCGTGGATGTTCGAGAACCTCATCCAGCAGGAGACTGACGCAGCCAAGAAGAAAGAGTACTTCGACAAGCTCATGAACATCTACGACCAGCGTCTGAAGAACCTCGATGCACTCAACTCCT
>Ga0310786_10001570_pt1 | contig 36737 bp, 55 predicted proteins | sample AusTroGonzalo_MG_FD_203881 | JGI IMG/M metagenome (GOLD analysis project Ga0310786, IMG submission 203881) | Bovine rumen microbial communities from tropical cattle in Woodstock, Queensland, Australia - Gonzalo_03 (v2) (version 2) | ecosystem: Host-associated > Mammals > Digestive system >... | reverse complement strand
TTACACCACCTCGCGCAAAAATTAAGCTCCGGAGGGCGTTCAATCCTCGCGGAGCTTTGGGTTTATAGGAGATTTCTATGAAAAAACTCTTGTTTATAACCGGAAAGAGCCTTCATTTTCGCACTGCTCTCCCGATTATAGCAATTTTATAACATAAAAAAGAAAAAAATGTTGCAAAAAAAATGTTGCAAAAAACAAGAAAAGTGTTGCAATGGTTAATAAAAGGTTAAAATTTTGCATAATCCTTCGTTATATGACCGCCACAAAGTCGTTCTCTCGAGCTCTCTGTTCGTGGTTTTCTCGTGATAAAGCTCTCTTGAGATCCTCTTCCAGCTTTTGCCTTGACATCTTTTCTTCACAATCTCTCGAGACGGGCTTTTGAGCTTCGGCAGCCAGTCAGCGCACACCATCCACCAGATGCGCAAGTCTTCATCTGATAAGTTCCGCCAGTCTCTCGCGGCGTCTTCAGCCAGATCCTCAAGGCTGCGCAGCGTGTCCGGAATAACGACCATCGAGCCGAGCAAGCTCCCTCCGGATCTCTTAACTACCGGAGGCAATATCCGATCAACCTCAAAGGCTCTCCGGATCATCTCTTCAACTTCTTTTGTCGTCTCGATGTGTTTCTTCATGGCTTTATTTCTCCTCTTGTCTTTGGCTCCTGCCGTTCAATTCAAAAATCAACGCGCCTCCGGTTAGCCGATCATAAATTCGCTGTCCGAGAATGCGCTGCAAGTCCGAAAGTTTGTTGTTGCTGATTGCAAAGATCGGCAATTCGTCCTCATATCGCCGATTGAAAACTGTGTATAATTCCGTCCGCTCGCTGTCCGAGCCATACTGGACGCCGATCTCGTCAATGATTAAGAGCGGGCAAGAGCAAAAAGCATTCATGTCCGAGACGCTTTTGTCGCTCCAAGCCTCGTGAATGTTGTCGATGATGTCTTTGATCGTCCGATAAATGACTTTGTCTTCAGCATACCAGCGATAAGAGGCGATCGTTCCGGTTTTCTTTTCAGCAAGTGCATTCAATACCGCATAGGCAAGATGCGTCTTTCCCGTGCCGACGCCGCCGACAATGATGATGTTTTTTGAAAAGCCTTTTTCGATGCCGTCTTTGATTGCAGCAACGAGCTTCTTTTGCTCTTCCGTGTCGCAGCGATAATTTTCGAGCGATGAATTTTCAAAACGTTTGCATATCCTTGTCATAGCGGCACATCCTCCGCATAAGTTCCGGACTTAACGCCGAGCAAGCCTTGAGCGGCTTTGAGCGTCCGTGTCTGGCGTCCGTGTGTTTCCCATGTGATGAGCTTTTGCTTCCAGTTCCGGACGGGCTTGCCTTCGCTGTCGTGCCAGTGTCCGGCTTCAAAATAGTCAAAGAATTTTTTTGCATCCACCACCGCAGCGCAGTCTCTCTCGGCGATGTAGGCTTTGACGTCTTCGAGCGTCGGCGGCGTGAAGGATTTTGACTTCGGCTTCGGTGGTGTTTTTGCGATCAGCTCTTCCAGATCAATCGTGCCGTCGTCATTAGAAGGGGCAGAAAATAATTTATTATTTTCGGGGATATATATATTTTTATTTTTTTCTGGGTTTAAGGGTGTCTTTTTTTCTTTTTGATCGTTTTGATTATTTTTGATTTCATTTGATTTTTTTTGATTTTCAATTTTTTCAAAATAATCATTTTGATTTTTTTGATTATTTTTGATTTCTTTTGATTTTCTTCCTGCGCCTTCTCGCATTCCGCCGCGCCTGTCTTCAATATCTAAACTCGGCTTAATTGCTCCGATCAGAGCAGCAATGACAGCATCGTCCGGCTCTTTACCTTCAAAAGCATAGGCAGTCATTGCGTCATAAAACTTCAAGCGCATATCATCCGGCAGCTTGTCGGCTGCTTCTTTGAAATTGCTCAAAAATATAAATTTATTTCTCATAGATTTCTCCATTTCTTAAAAATTAACGAGGTGCGAAGCTCGTCTTCTTTTTCCGGATCATATATGTCCCATTCTTCAAGCACGGCTTTGAATTGCTCAAAGCTCTTGACGACGGCATATCTGAAGCCGCTCTTTTCACAATAATTTTTAAATTCTTTTTGCGTGTCCGTCAGTGTGTTCTTGCCGAATTTGAATTCCATCCAGCCGATCGGCTGTCCGTTATTCTGCACAAGATAGTCCGGCGTTCCGGCACGAAGCCCCATGCGCTGAAGGCGTGTCCCTTCCCAGCGCGTGCGCTTGCCTTCGTTCGGGATGTGGATCAGATCAAAGCGGCGATCGTCCCCGAAAAGCCTGTCAAACCACCGAACGCAAACTTCACACAAATCATCTTCATTTGTGAGAGCCTGTCCTCCGACAAAAGTCAAAGGCACTTGTCTTCTTTTTGTGAATTTTGATGAAGCTGCCGGACGATTGTTGATCATTCTTCAATTTCCTCTTCATCATCCGAGCAGAAAAGCCCGACGCAGATCCCGAAAAATGTCTTTATCGCTTCAAGCATCATGCCTCCTCATAGCAATCGGAGATGTCGATGCCTTGAGCCGTGCAGGCGGTTTCAATGTCAGATGTCCGCCATACCGGAATTTTATCCTTCCAGCTGTAAACCGTGCTAACGGGAATTTTTATCAGATGCGCCAGCCGATAGGCTGTGATCTTTTTGAATAACTTTTTAGCGTTTAGCATTATTTTTTCCTTTCAATATAGAGATTTTCCCTCCATATTTTACAATGTTACGGACTTCATAACAAAAAGTCAAGCAAAAAAGTTACAATTTTCATAACAAATTTTATAATTGAAATTTAAAATAAAAAATGTTATGATTTTCGTATGATGACAGACGATAAAAAAATACATTGGCTGACACGCCGCCTCGAAGAATTGAACAAGTCTAAAATTGAGCTTGCTGCCGTTTTAGGTATTGATCGAGCTCGCATATCAGAAATTGAAACGGGACGCTGGAAGTTTCAGACAAAGCACATCAAAAAAGCTGCGGATTATCTTGAATTTGACCGGATTGCATTTCTTGATTTTGTCTCCGGAGAGATTTCCGAAGAGGAATTGTGGAATTCAAAGCCGCAAGTTAAGATCTCGGAAGAGGATCTCGCTTTGCTTCGCGCTGTTAAAACGATCGCTTCACGACCGCAAACAGAGGATAAGGCTCAAGATCCTGCTCAATCGGCAGCGTTATCGTCAAAAGATAAGGAGAGAAGCCGATGATGGACAGTCTTCTTGCTGAATTTATTGCTTTTTTGTTGATAGGTATTGCTTTTTATATTACTGCTTATATAATTACAAAAATAAAAGAAAAATTTATTGCGTTAATGCAAAGGATAAAAAGCAATGATTGAATTCTTTGTTTTTCTCGGATGTTTTGCGGCAACAGCTGCACTCGGTGCGCCGATTGTTTATCTCGGAGCCTTGATCGTCGCCGCTTTTATCTGTCTTTATATATATAATAAAAAGAAGCCTTCGGAGGCTGTGCAAAACTTTATTGTCTCCGGAGAGCCGATCGTCGGCGGCGTCGGTTTGTTTGTTGTTGCTGCCGGAATTTTGTTTTTATCACGCAATCCGCTCGATCCGGAAACAAGCGCGACCATTGTCAACGCTGTCAAAATTCTCGGCGTTGTTTTGATTTCCGCCTTGTTTTTATCCCCGATCGCAATCGCTGCTTATAAATATATAAAGAAATAAATTTCAACTTATTCACATTCTCGTTGCACAATTCAGAACATTGTGCAAAATTTTTTTATTTATTTTATATCGAAAAATCAATCACTTAAAATTTTTTTATAAAGAATGTTACAATTTTCATAACTTTTTTATTGACTTCTATTTTTTTATTTGTTATGATTTTCATAACATTAAAACATTGTAGGAGAAAAACAATGAAAATTCAAACTTTCAACTTGAGACTGGACAATCGCACGGACACGATCAAGAAAATCGGCAAATTACAGAAGGGATTTGTCGAAGCGACTATCTACACAAGAGAGCATCTTTGCGACGTAACAACAACGAGCTTTGACTATCTTTGGAGTTATTGTCTCGGATATTATAACTTTTTTGTAACGATCACGACGGAGGCTTAAATGGAAACAAAACAGGAAAGACAGCTCCGTCTCGGACGTGCGCTCGAGAAATTCATCGAGCAAGTCCGCAATAATATCGAAGAAGAGATCCCGAATTGGCTCAATGAAAATCCATATTGGGAGATCGACGGCGACGACGGGCGTCCGGAACGCTGCCCGCGCACAACGGCAGCCGACGCCAGAGAAGATCTTTGCGACAGCTTCGTTCGTGAAGGCGACGATCTCGGATATTCCGACTTTTTCGAATTCGTTATTTCGGAGGCTTTCGGCGTTGCTATGAGCAAAAAGAATTCATATCGCGAGCCGAAGCCGGAAGAAAAGAAAGAGCTTCAGCTGACGCCGTATGAAGAAACAATCAGACGCACAAATCAAACAATGTGCAATCTTATCGATGACGTTTTCAAGGGGTGCTTCAATGACTAAAGAATTTTTCAAATCGTTTTTTCTCTCGTTCTTTGTGACTTTAAGCGTGATCGTCACAGTTCACAACATCAACGAGATCAACGCGTCGCTCGATCGCTGCGAGGAATATGTCGCACAAATCGAAGCAGCTCGCGTCTATTACGAACAAAACTTCGCTAACAAGAATTTTTAAGGGAGGCAATCATGAGATCAGAATTTTTCAATCAATACATCGCCACACTGAAAGCCGATCCAAAACAAGCATGGGCGAAGGGAAAATCCGACAAGTTTTGGGATAATGCTTGGGAAGTCATCGTCCGCTCCGGCTTGGAGTTCGACGGCAAACACATCACAGTCAACTCAAACGGCGCATCTTTCGACTATGTTGCTTATAAAAATAAGATGCTGCAAGTTTATCCGGACAGCTTGATCGACATCGATCTTGTCTATAAAGGCGACACTTTCGTCTTTGAGAAGGACAGCGGAAGCGTCACATATAAGCACATCATCGGCAATCCGTTCGATCATAATGACGACAACATTCTCGGAGGATATTGCGTCATCAAAAACAAGCGCGGCGAATTCTTGACGCTGCTTTCAAAGGAAGAGATCAATAAGGCTCGTAAAGTCGCCAAAACAGACAGCATCTGGAAGGCGTGGTTTGCGGAGATGTGCAAAAAGACCATCATCAAAAAGGCTGTCAAATTTCACTTTGACGATATTTATACCGCCATCGAGGACGAAGACAATAAAAACTACGATCTCGACAAGATCAACGAAGAGGAGACTTTTCCGGAGGCTTTGAAAAACGCCATCACAAACGCCGAGAGCTATGATGCGCTCAAAGACATCTACAAGCGCGAATATGCCTCGCTCAAGACGGCAGCCTTAAAAGCCGAGTTTATTCAATATTCAACCGCACGCAAGCAGGAGCTTCAAGGAGGGGAAAATGCAGGTTTATAATTTCGATCAACATTCTGAAGACTGGTATAATATCAGACTGGGAAAACTAACCGCCAGCCACGCAAAAGAGATCTCCGTCGGCGGCGCAGGGCTCGAGACATTATGCTTCAATCTTGTCGGCGAGATCTTAACAAAGAAGAAAAAAGAGACTTATCAATCGGCAGCAATGGCACGCGGCAACGAGCTCGAAGATCAAGCCCGCACATTGTTCGAGCTGCAAACGGGGCTCGATGTTGAGCAAGTCGGCTTTGTTGAAGAGGACGATCTTTGCGGCTGCTCTCCGGATGGCTTCATCGAGGGACGCACATCCGGCATCGAGATCAAGTGTCCGGAAGACAACACCTTCGCAAAATACCTTTTCGACGGCGTCATCAAGCCGGAATATTATGCACAAATGCAAATGCAAATGATGCTTTGCAACGCCGATCACTGGTTTTATGTCGTTTTCAATCCGGATTTTGAAGAGCAGATCATCATCAAACGCGTTGAAGCCGACGCCGAATTTCAAGACAAGCTCCGCAAAGGCATCGAAAAAGGCAAAGCTCGCATCCGCGAGATCTTGGCTCAAATCGAAAACAATCTCAAAGGAGGCAATCATGAAGCAAACTGACCTTGTTTTGAATTACTTGAAGCACAACAAAGGCATCACTTCCGCCGATGCTTTCTATAAGTTAGGCATCGCACACTTGCCGCGCCGCGTGCTGGATCTGGCAGAACGCGGACACGAAGTCAAAAAAGTGACCGAATACGGCATCAATGAGCACTCCGGCGAAAATACCCACTGGATAAGATATTTTATATCACAAACGCCCGTCGCATTTCACGGAGCAAGCCATGACTAAAATTTTGATCCTTAATCCGGAAGACTGGAGACGCTTTGTTGAAGCGCAAAACAGCAAACTTCGCAAATCCTTCAAGCCTTTTGAGATTGAGGCAAAGACAGTCGGCGACATGGTAAGCCGCAAACAACAAAGCTACATTTACGCCGCTATTTATCCCCGCTTGAAAGATGCTCTTATTGATGCCGGTTATCGCATCCAAAACTTAACCGAAAATCAATTCGATTATTTCATGCGCGAGATGTTCTATTCCGACATCGTTGTCACAAGCAAAGGCGAGAAAAAGATCCCGCGTCGCTTGTGCTTCGACAAGGCGCATCGAGACGAAGTCTCAAAATACATCGACGACCTTTTGCATTTTGCTTCGCAAATAGGCTGTTATATTCCATCACAATTTGTTTATTAAGGAGAAATAAATGTCACTAAACAGAGCATCATTGATCGGAAGACTGGGACAAGATCCGGAAGTCCGTCAAAGTCAACAAGGAAGCAAATTCGCCACTTTTGCTCTTGCCACATCCGAAACATGGAAAGACAAGCAAACAGGCGAGAAAAAAGAACAAACAGACTGGCACAACATCATTGTCTCAAGTCCGGCGTTGGTAGAATTTACCGAAAAATATTTGAAGAAGGGAATGCAAATCTTTGCTGAAGGACGCATCCGGACGCGCAAATATACAGGATCGGACAACGTTGACCGCTATGTCACGGAGATCGTGCTCGGCGGATATAACTCGACGCTGCAAATCCTCGAAAAGAAAGAAAGCAACCGCGATCCGGAAGCAGCTCCGGCAGACGAGCCCGCTCCATCCGGAGACCTCAACGACGACATTCCGTTTTAATAGGAGAAGCAGATGAAGCAGCAGATCCAAAAGCCGAAGCGCAAATTCAAAACGACAGTCATCAACCTTTTAGGCGGCAAACAACGCCGCATCGAAAAGGCGGAAGTCGTTGATATTCAAGAACAATTTACGCTCGGGGGGGGGGCTTGACATCGTGCTTGTCATGAAGTCGGGGCAACAATACATCGTCGATATGACGAAAGATCAAGTTCAAATCAAAATTAACAGTTGAAAGGAAACAAAATGAGTGAAGTTGGAGGCATTGCAGCCGATAAATTGAGAAGTCTCATTGAGCGCATCGAGAGACTTGAGGAAGAAAAGAACGACATTAACAGAGACATCCGTGATATTTTTGCAGAAGCAAAATCCGTCGGTTTTGACGTTAAGATCATGAGAGCCGTGCTGAAGCTGCGCAAAATGGACGCAGCAGATCGCGACGAGCAAGAATTTCTCCTCGATACATACAAAAAAGCACTCAATATTTAAGGAGGACACTATGCACAAAGAGCTCTTGCAAGCATTAAAAATCGCCGTCAACTGCATGAAGTCCGGCGTTAAAGATCCGGAGATCATCTCTGATCTTGAAAAAACAATCCACAAAGGAGAGCTTCGAGAGCTCTTTATCGAAGAATGTCAAAGGAAGTTAAAAGATGGTAACACTAACCGAGCAAATGAAAGTCGTTAAGAGCGAGATCGATCGGCGCAAAAAAGAATTTCCGAAGTATGTCGCCGCCGGACGCATCACGCAGCTAGAAGCGAATTATAACATCGAAGCGATGGAATACGTTTATAACTCTTTGCACGCGCTGCTTGAGTTTGAAAGATCCTTCATCGCAAAGAACGAAAAACTTTTTCACTAGGAGGAGAAGATGTCAGTTAAAAGGAATTACAAAACAGAAGATATTTTCTTCGAGGTAGTTGTGAAAGATGATTGCGAAGGAGCTTTCTCCGGCAAGCACATCATCATCCGGATCAAAGAAAATGACAAATGGCAAACGATTTCAAGCATCGTCCCGAAAGAGATCGTCAAGGGTAAATTTACGGACGGATCTCTCGCAAAAACAATTTTCAAATTTTTTATAAAGGATTAAACAATGAGCAACAATGCGCCAGATTATAAAGACAATCTCGTTTTTCCACCGCAGGACGATCAAATCGTCGGAGAGCCGGAAGAAAAACTCAAAGGCAAAGTCACTCCTTTGTCCGAGCAAGAATTCAATGAGATCAAAGCCAAAACAGCGCAAGTCATTTCCGGCTGTGTCTTGGCTGCAACTTATGAATTGAAGGATCAAATCCAAATCAAAGACATGAGGATCAGCAAGCTCAAACAGAAAAGATCTGAAGCGGAAACTTTAAGCAATTACCGGAAGCAAGTCATTGAGCAGATTGTCGAAGAGCTTTGCGATCCGGATGACGATTGCGATGTCAAGCTCGCAGAATATTTCTCCGCCGAGTTAATCGAAAAAATAAAGGCTGCAATATGATGCCTATTCGAAACATATACGAATATCTCAAAGAGATAGATTTTGAGAAAAGAGTGAAGCAAAAAGTCACACACATCCAGCGCGTTCGCAATCATGAAAATTTCAATTATATCGTTTGTGACTTTGTGATGCTGCAATTTGCATTCAGTCTTATTCGAGATTTTTTTGATAAAATTGTTAATGACATAAAAGGAAGTAAAATGAAACTCAAAGTTAAATACTACAATCCGGAGCTTCCGGAGCTGACAACAAGAGACGGGGACAGCGGTTTTGATCTTCGCGCCTCAATCGAGGATCCTTTGCAGATCCTTCCACATCATCGCGTCACTGTCGGGACGGGCGTTGCTGTTGAATTTTGTAATCAATCTTATTCGACATCATGCTCGGCAGAATTGCAAGTCCGTCCGCGCTCCGGACACACCGTAAAGGGCATTGTTGCGCAATTCGGCACAATAGATCTCGCTTATCGCGGAGAGATTAAGATCACGCTCTTCAACTTCAGCGACGAGACCGTCACAATCGAGCCGCTTGAGCGTATTGCGCAGCTTGTCGTTTGTCCGATTTATAAGCCGATCGTTGAGACAGCCGATCAGCTGACACCGACAAAGCGAGGCGATCAAGGCTTCGGCTCAACTGGAAAAATGTGAGGTATAAAATGGATAAAGCAACCGCAATGATAGAAGCTGCAATTCACATCTTGCATATAGCAGCAACTGAAAAAAATAAAGGATTTTATCAAACAACCTTGAAAGGAATTCCGATACAGCGTTGTCCGGATGCTGATCTCGAAAAGGAAATCAGCAAAAAAGAATATCGTTTTTGTCTTGATGATAGAGCGAAAACTCTACACGAAGAGCTCGCTTTGCGCAAATCTTTCGGGATTAAAATCGAAAAATTGGAGGATAGTGAAAATGAATGAAAGAATTGATTTAACCTTGTTGTTTTTAGTCTTTTTAACTTTGAAATTATGCGGCGTCATAAATTGGTCGTGGTGGTGGGTAACGTGTCCATTATGGGGATTTTTTGCTTTTATCATCATCATTCTTTTTTTTGCAGCATTATTCAGAACAAATAAAAATTGAGGTGCAAAATGATATTTTCAAGATTTTTTTCAATAGTTGTCTTCATTTTCTTGAGCTTAAACATCAAGAAAATCTCGAGAGCTATTGCCCGCTTCTTTGATCGGGAAACTGTCAAAGAGGCAAAAAAAGACGCAGCCTTGCTCGCCGAATACAAGGAAGCGGAAAAACAAAAGATTTCGGCAAAATTGGATCAACTTGAAACTTTGAAAAGGAAATATAATGATTAAAGAAATATCTGCCGTCATCGGCGTCATCATGATTGCAGCATTGACAATTTGCTCATCAATGCTCTTTGAAACAAACACTTTCGGAAACTATCAAATAAAACAAGCAGCAGGAACGGGAACGATCACAGTCCGCAATGATGCTGGTTTATATTGGCAAGGCTTCGGAGACATAACGACTTATCCGGTATCTGAAGACGTTGATTTTGAAAACGAGAATATTCAAGTCAGATTTAACGATGGATCAGTCGCAAAAGTTAAAGGAACAGTCAAATTCAAGCTCCCTACAAATCCGGACAAACAAAAAGAGTTACATCGCGATTATGCAAATTATAAAAATGTTGAGAAGGATCTGATCTTGCGTAACGTTGCAGAGGCTTTGTCAAATACTGCGACATATATGGCAGCAGAAGAAAGTTATTCTTCGGGACGTTCAGACTTTTCAAATTTAGCAATGCAACAGCTGAAGGAAGGCATCTTCAAAACGTCAACGAAAATTGTCGATGTGATTGACGCTGCCGAAGGCACAAAATTCAAAAAGAAAGAGATCCGAATTGTTTATGGCGAAGATGGACAGCCAGTCATTCAGAAGCCCTCTCTTTTGAAACACTACGGCATTGAAGTCTTGCAATTCGTTGTCAATGACTTTGAATATGACGAAGTCGTCAACAGCTTAATCTCCGAGAAAAAGAAGAAAGAGCAAGAGCAAAACGTTTCTCGTCAAGAAGCAGAAAAAGCAAAACAAGAAGCGATCACTGCTGAAGCAAGAGGAAACGCTCGCATTGCTGAAGCAAAAGCAGAAGCTGAAGTCCAGAAGACAAAAGAGGTTGTTCAAGCCGAAAAGAATGCTGCCGTCGCAAAATTGAAAGCAGAACAAGAGAAGGAAGTTGCTCGTCTTGCTGCCGAACAAGCAAAATTCGAAGCTGAAAAGATCAAAGCTCAAGGCGAAGCTGAAGCCTATGCAGCAAAGAAAAAGGTTGAAGCTGGATTGACACCGCTTGAAAGAGCGCAGATCGAAAAAGAAACAAAGATCGGAATTGCTGAAGCTCTCGCAAAAGTAAACTTCCCCGATCAAATGGTTATTGCCGGAGGATCAAACAACGGATCTTCAGTCAATCCGTTTGACGCCGTCGGACTTAAATCTTTGTATGATCTGTCTGAAAAGATGGCAAAGAAAAATGTTCAAGAATAAACTTTAAATTTGATTTATTACGAAAAGCGATATATAATGACAACCGCACTCGAAAACACATTGCAAAAATTATCCTCGAAACCGCTGACAGAAGGCGAGCTTTCGCTGGGTGCTTTCCGGTTATCGGGTGCGGTTAATTGTCTTTTGAAAATGAAGAGAGAAGTCGAGCGTGAAAGCGGTTATTTTGACAAGAGTATCAACGAAGGAGCAGGAAGAAGGACATTCGCTTCCCGCCCAAAATACACGCCTGTCCGGATATGCTAAGCGCAAAGGCTTAAACGTTATCAAAACATTCCAAATCATAGAGAGCTCCACACGGGGCAAGCGGCGAGAATTTCTTGAGATGATTGAATTCTGCAAGCAGCAGAACGAGAAGATCGCTATTGTCGCCGACGCGGTGGATCGTGTTCAACGCTCATTCAAAGAGAGCGTCATGCTTGACGATCTGATCCGGCAAGAAAAAATCGAGCTTCACTTTTATCGAGAAAATATGGTTATCGGCAAGAATTCCTCGTCAAGTGACATTATGCGCTGGGATTTTTCCGTCATGGGTGCAAAGTCTTATGTGCTGCAACTGTCCGAGAACGTGAAACGATCGATTGACTACAAGCAGAAAAACGGCGAGATGGCAGGCGCAGCTCCGACGGGCTATGAGAATTTTATTGATGAGAACGGCAAGCATTCCATCCGTCCGAAAGAGCCGGACGCAACAAAGATCCGCTCGCTGTTTGAGCTTTACTCGCTCGGCAACATGAGCATCCATGAGCTCGCCAGATATGCCGACAGCATCGGCTTGAGATCGAGAACGGGACACAAGATCGCAAACACAACGCTGACAACGATTCTCGACAATCCTTTTTATTATGGCGAGATGAACGCAAAAGGACGATTGATCCGGCACGTTTATCCGCCGATCATCTCGAAAGATCTTTTTGACAAATGCCATTTAATGCGCCTAAAAGGCACGAGCAAGCCGTTCAAACACGGAGAGCTCCCCTTCCTATATCGCGGCTTAATTACCTGCATGAACGCTCAAAAAATCTGCCCTTGTGAGATTAAGAAAAAAAAGTTTTATTATGTGGTTTGTTATAAGCCGGACGGATCGCGGCTTTATATTCCGGAGCAGGATGTCTCGGATCAAATCTCATACATATTGAGCCGGATCAAATTGCCGGACGAAGTGCTGCAAGACTTGAGGCAGCATCTCAAAAACTCAAAGAGCGCAGAGATTGCCTTCCGCAATCAAGAGCTCGGCAGGCTGAAAGGAATCGTCACACGCGCCAGAAACAGACTGAACGCCTTGCTTGATATGCGTCTCGACGGAGAGCTGTCAACAGAGCAATATGAAGACAAGCGAGCAGAGCTTCAGATTGAAATTGATCGCGCACAAGATGAAATAAAAGCGCACGGAAAAGCAAGCGATGATTTTGACGAGACGCTCGTCGGCTTGTTTGAGATCGCCGCTGCTGCCGGAGAATTGTTTGACCGGAGCAAAGACATCGAGCAAAAGCGTCTTTTGATGAGTTTTATTTTCGAGAGCCTTCAAATGAATGAAGGAACGATTTTCTATAAATTAAACTTTCCATTTTCTGAAATGGAGGATTCTGCGAACTCCGGAGGAAATCACTCCGAACCCGCATCAAATAAGGCTTTTAGCCCAAAAATAAGCGAATTTAAAATCAGTAAAAATCAGCCCGTTCGAACCGATAAAAATGAAGAAAAAACAAGGGCTTACGATACAAAATCGAAGCCCTGTTCAACTTGGCTGCCCAATTCGTCCAATGTTCGAACAGTCATCGACCTTCGTCCATACCTCGAGAAACGGGCAGAGATCCTCGCACTGCGGGAGCAGCTTGCTTATGTAAAGCAGCATCTCGCAGCATAGCCGCGTCTTGATATTCGGCAATCTTTTCAGCGATTCCCTCATTCTGCACGCAGCGCAATTTATAAAAAGGATAATCCTCAATTATACCCTTCACAAATTCGACGAAGGGAGTTTTGCCTGCGTTGAAAACAACGTTCCCGTATTTTCTCGGCATCAAAGCTCCCCATTCGCCTTTGACCTTCATGAAGTAAATCTCATTGAGTTTCAATCCGGCGGCGTCCCGCTCTTGCTCTTCCGGCGTATAATCCGGAAAAGGAATTCTCAACTGTTTATTCATGAGACCTCCTATCAGCAAGCAGGACACAATTCCATTGCGTCAAATTCCTTCAAGTGTTCGATCGTTTTACTCTCCTTGAAGCACTTGCGCTCATAGAATTCGGACTTCTTCCCTTTGTTGAATTCAGACACGGGACGACAATATCCCATGACACGCGTCCAGACTTCGCACTTCTGACGCTCTTCTTCTTTCAATTCTATTTCCGGCATGATTTTCTCCTTATGAAAGAGGGGGAAAGATCCCCCTCGATTATTTACCCAATTTTTCAGCATCCGCTTTTGTGAATGCAGTGCTGAAGAAATCAACAACTTTGATCACTTTGCCGAGAAGCTCGTCGTCTTTTGTGGACGGCGTAACCTTCACGATCGCAGTGCAAGCAGCAACAACGCCGCCATAAACGGCAAGGATGTCGCTCCAGTGTAACAATAGCCATGTCATCATTGTTTTATCCTTTCATGATTGCGGCGAGAGTTTCTGCACGCTCTCCAACTTGTCTCGCCCACAAGCTGTCAAGCATCTCCTTCTTCGCTGCTTCGTAGTCTTTACGAGCACAAGCAGCAAGCATCTTCTTAAAAGTCTTCAGACGTTTGATCCCCATATTGAAATCGAGTTCGACAATAACGTCCTGTCTTTCCCGATCCATGTCCTTAAACCATGCGAACGATTTTTCACATTCAGCGCGGCAACGCTTCACATCTTCGACCAACAAAAAAAGGGCTTCCGCCTCCGTGATCCCGTTGTCCTCGATGTTTCTGCCATAGCCGATCGTCAGCTTTCCGGCAGGGCATAGATAAGGCTTTGATCTGAAGCCTTCATGCTGTTTCAATCTGTCAAGCAATGTCATTTCTTTTTTATCTCCTCAATTACCAAGTTGCGCAAATCGTCGAGTTTGCTTTCAATGCGTGAAATATCCTCCTTCAGAGCATACTTTTGAGCTTGAGCCAAAGCATCTCGAGCAACTTCGACCTTGAAGTCGTTGAGATCCTTCCGCATTTCGCCGATCTTATAGAAGAGCCAACCGAAAGCGGGGACGCAAATGATCTGTAAAAATTGAAGCCAATCCATCGAGCCCTCCTATTTTAAGAGTTCAAGGATCTCTTCATCTGTAAAGCCGAGACGATAAATAAAGGCGTTCGGATCAACAACGAGCTCCTGCTGCACGAAGATCTCTTCGTCGTTTTCGTCCTTCGTTGCAAAAGCGCGATGTGTTTCATCGTTGACACCTTCATCCAATGACGGCAAGATCGCCGTTGTCTGCCAGATAAAGCGGTTGTCATAAAGTTGTTGAAGATGTTTCTTGCCTTCGACCGGAAAGTCTCGGAGCATGTTATAAACATCTTCTTTTGTGTTTATAGGGGGAAGACCTCTCATTTTATTTTCCTTTCAGCTAAAAGTGTAATAACGTTTCGGATGGATGATTGTCGTCTCAAAAGGCAAATGCTGCTCATACTGCCGCATCTGCCGGATCAAGACTTCGGATTTAGTGAAGACCACCCGACGCTCTCCACTAAACTCGATAAGCATCGTCATTCTTTCCTTGTCGAGGCTGTCCTTGAAGTTGCTCTTCTGGACGTAGTAGGCAATCACGACGATCGGCTGACCGACTATTTTATCAAGAGGGATCTTGTCTTCAGAAAAGCGACATTCCTCTTGAGCAAAGTCACTGAATTTTTGCATTTTGAAATTTCTCCTTTAATTCATACAACTTGATTTTCTTAACAAAATGATATGAGTTCGCGTGTTTAGTCCAGCCAATCGCGCTCGCAATCTTTCCGAGAGCCTGCTGCGCCGTTACTTTTCCGGCAGCAACACAAGCCTCAAGTGTTCGCATCCGTCTCTTGACGCGCTGCGCTGTTGACTTCCGGATCAAAATGAATTCCTTAAAATGTCTATATCCTACAAAATCAACGCCTCTCTTCGTCGGAAACAGATCGCACTTGCTCAACTTCATGTCGAGCACATCATGCACAAAGGCGATCAGTTTATGCTTGCACTCGTTCAGATATTTTTTATCGTTCGAGAACAAGATGAAATCGTCACAATATCGGAGATAAAATCTGCACTTCAGCTCTTGCTTGACGAAGTTGTCGAGCTGCGTCATGTAGATATTTCCGAAGATCTGACTTGAATAATTGCCGATCGGAACGCCTCGCTGCACGCCGTCCGGATGATAGCTGTCAATAATTTTGAAGACCTCGCTCAAAAATTTCTCGTCTTTGATTTTCTTCCGGAGACACTTCTTCAAGATCTCTTGATTGATGCTCGGATAAAATTTTGAAATATCCATCTTCAAGCAATAGTCATTTTGTCGCACAAGCTCCATGCAGCGTCTCGAACATTTATGTTGTCCCTTCTTTTTGCGGCATGAATAACTATCAAAAATAAATGTCGGCTCAAAGATCCGCTCGACAATTATCATACAAGCCCAATGAAAGAAACGTTCTTCCAGTCTCGAGATGAAGAGCTTGCGCTGCTTCGGCTCATACAAAAATTTTGTATTATAGCCTTTGAATTCGAAAGTCCCGTCAATGATCTGCTGCCGCAATTCTTCAGAATATCCTTCTCCTTTTGCGAGAAAACGCCGCACCGAGTGCAGCGTCTTCTTTCCCTTCAGAGCGTTCTTGACGGCTTTATCCCAATTTTCTTTTGAAACAAACTCGTCCCATAAATTGCCAAAGCGTCTCATGATCTTCCCTTCAAAAATTTTCGGCTGCGTCACTTTCAATTTGTTACTTGCACCGCAGCCGCTTCGTTGTGTGTTCTGCCTTCCGGAGATCCGGAAAAGACAAGGATGCACGTTCAGCCGAACGGGATCTTTCATGAAGTTAGAAAATCCCGCCGTATCAGCCCCCGAGCGGAGTTGTTATCGTTGAGCGTCGAGCGCGAATTGTTACCATTACGACAGCTCGAGCCGCAATGCGCACTGTTATCCCAATTACCGCCTGCCAGAAGCACGAAGCGAGAAGCAGCCACCTAACTGGGAACGCACACCCTAAACTCTATATAAAATAATTAAGCGATTGATTTTGCCAAATTTCGGCTCAGCCCCCGAGCGGAGTTGCGATCGTAGAGCGTCGAGCGCGAATCGTGACCATTACGACAGCCCGAGCCGCAATGCGCACCGTGACCCCAATCACCGCCCGCCAGAAGCACGAACAAAGAGCCATACCACGAGCTTGATGCGTTATCGTCAAGCGTGATGTCTGTCCAGTTCGAGCCGCCGCACGGACCTTCGTCGTCGAGCCATTGCCACAATGCGCCGCAGCAGTCCTCAATGAAGTATTGAGAGATCATGCGGCGATTGTTTGTGTCCTTGTGTCCGCCCGTTGTGACCGGATCTGCCGAGCCGGAGATGTTTGTCTTCTCGTTGCTGCCAAAGGCAAAGATTGAGAAGTCATTGCTTGAAGGGAGCGTCTTGCCGACTTTCGCCATGTCTCGGCAGTGATTGCCATAATAGCGCGTGTCAGTGATCGTCCCACCATAGACCGAAGCCGTGTTCGCTCCCGTGCCGCTTTGAAGATAAATGTCAACCCAGCTGTCAATGATGTCGATGTATGCCATACCGGAAGGATCGCACTTCGGACGGAAAGACAAGCAGGCGACCGAGTTCGGGATGATGTCTCCGGCAGAATAGCCGCTCGCCAAGTGTCCGGAGATCGTCCCCGCAGCGACGCAAAGCGTATGAAACCAGCCGATTTTTCTTGAGTTCGTTGCCGTATATCCGGAAGGATAAGAAGCATTTAAGGAAACAATCAGCTTGCAGCCTGTCCCGTTCGGCACGAGATAAATATAATAGTTCTTACCTCCAGCCAAGCTCGAGCCGCTGTCAAGATTGCTCGCCGGAACGAAGTCAATCGTTGAGGTATTATGCCAAACACGATCCACGCCATCGACAGTCAATTTGATTGCACAAGGCTCAATTTGCAGCGTCGTCTTATCAAAGACACCAGTTGCGCCGTCCGTCCACATCTCGACATAAGTCTCGCCTTCATAAGCCGAATTTAAGAGTTTTGCATGAATAAAGTCGGGGCGTCCGTAGTTTTTCAAAAGTGTCGGAATAATCTCGGCAGCTTCAGCCTTTGTCTCATAGGTTGTCGTGATTGTGTTGCCGTCTGCGTCAGCTGTTGCTCTTGCGATCGGCGTTGTTGCGGAGCTGTCCGTGAAGTCGGAGAGCTTTGTCGGCTTGTTTTTGATAAAGTCTTTTTGTGTATTATCGGCTTGATTCCAGTCAGCTTGAAGCTGTCCGGCTGAAGCCTGTCCCGCCCAATACTTCGCAGATCCTTCCGCTGGCTCTGTCGGCTCGCCGATCGCCCATTGTTTCGCTTCGGCAGCATATCCGGAAGCCGCGTCGATGTTTGCCAAGTCGGCAGCGACCGCGTTGACGTTCGTCAAGTCAGCAGAAACGGCATTGATATTTGTCGCATTGTTCTTGACCGCTGTCACATCGGAGGCAATTCCGGCGACAGTGTTGACATCGCTTGCAATGCCTGCGACTGTGTTGATGTTTGTTGCATTTCCGGCAACGGCATTGATATTCGTTGCGTTGTTTTTGACGGCATCGATATTCGTCAAGTCATCGGCAACGGCGTCAATGTTTGTTAAATCCGCCGCAACGGCGTCGATATTCGTCAGATCTGCAGCCACCGCATCAATATTCGTCTTGTTTGCATTAACCGCATCAATGCTCGTTAAATCGTCAGCAACAGCCGTCACTTTTGCAATGTCTCCGGCGACAGTGTTAACGTCCGAGATATTCGTCGCAACAGTTGTCACGTTCGCATTGTTTCCGGAAACAGTCGTCACGTCGGAAGAAATGCCGGAGACAGTTGTCACATCTGAAGCAATGCCAGCAACGACGTCAACGTTTGCCTTGTCTCCGGCAACGATATTGACGTTTGCAATATCATCGGCAACAGTGTCCACATTGTCGATTGAAGAATAAACGCGCTCGACTTGAGCAACAACGACATCCGGATCAATGTCCGAAGTGATCTGCATCTTAACGCAGCGATCGACTTGCTCCTGAAGCTGCTGCGCAAGCATGACGCTCTTGTCCATGTTTCCTTCAAGCGTTTTCGCCGGAAAAGCATTGTAATCTTGATATTCGCTGCCTTGCGTCAAGTCATACTCTCGATAAATAATGATTTGCCAAGAGCTGTCTTTTGCGTCGGTAACAGTGACAGTCCCGCCGAAGCCGTTTGAATTCAAAGCGACAGAATAGTCTGTCCCATATTCGAGCGGATATTCCTGCACGCCGTCGGTAATTGTGACTTTAACCGCCTGCTTTGCGTCCTCTTCAGTCGGATCTTGAAGCAAGCAATCAAAATCGAAGTCGTAGGTATAAGAGCCCATGACTTGCTTGTCGGTTTTGTTTTTTGTTGTCTCAACCGTCATTTTATTGTCCTTTCAAAAGTTAGAGGTTAATTTTCGCGCTTCAAAGATCTGTTTGCATTGAAGGCTGTTTCTGTGATTTGCCGTTCGAGCTGACGAACCTGCTTTGTCTTCTCTTCAGAAGACATTTTCGGATCGTCATACAATTCATTGACTTGTTTTTGCAGCTTCCGGATCTGTTTCCGGTAAGCATCAAGCCGTTTGAAATTGCTTAGATCCTCATGATGCTTCTCTTTATAAGCGGCTTTTTCTTCTCCGCTCTTTGAGTTGTAAGCATTTTTAATCTCGGAAAGCTCTTTATAATTGCGAGCAAATTCTTGATAAGACTTGCTCCGAGAGCCGTCCGGAATAGATCCCATCACTGCACCGACAATCGGCACGTCTTTCATGACTTTCACATCCTCCGGCACTTCTTGCCCGTTCCAGCGTTTCAGTTGATCGATCATGCTTTCAGATCCTTGAATGATTTGCCGTCCGAGTGTTGAAGTTAAGCCGAACAAGGTATTGTCAACCACCGCCGGAGAGACTTTGAGAGACTTTCCGATCGCTTTGCCAAGTTCAGTGTTGCGTTTATTCATGCGCTCTTCAGCAGGCAATCTCTCCATCCATGACGGATAAATCGAACGCCCTTGAAAGAAGTTATAATTTGTCGTTGCTTCAACAGCGACCTGTCCGACCGGAGTTAGTAAAGATCCGGCAGTCTGGATCGGGCTCAAAGATCCGGCAGCACCGAGCATCACATCATAAAAAGATCTTGCTTCCGGTTTGTCGCCTTTATAGCCCCAGATCATAAAGTCCTCGATAATCGTTCCCATATAGCCGACAGTAAACGGCTTCGGGAAAGTGATCGGCTCTTCTCTTCCTTCAATAAAGAAGCACCAGTTATTGTCTCGAACATAGTCCGGAATTTCCAGCCATTTTTTGCGCTCTTCTTCCGGCGCGCCATAGAGATAATATCCGGTTATCATGATAGACGGGAAGGCGATCGTTGCGAGAGAATTGAACATAAACGCCGACGGATTATTCTTTGCTGTCCGATAGAGTTTATTTGCCGACTGCATTCCGACATTGAAAAACGGGACAAGCCTGTTTATGAGCTTGCTGACGTCTCCACCGCGACCGAAGTCAACAGTTGCCTCGCGGCTGGCAATACCGGCAGCCAGATCAGACAATCCGGCTTTTTTGGCTTGAGTGAAAGCTCCGAGACGTGTCGCTTCTTCAATCGCTTGAGACGGGATCTGAATGAATTGCAGCGATCCGATCCATTTCAAAGCCTTCCAAAATCTGCCTTTTTTGTTGTTCAATTCGGCGATATATTTGCGAGCTCCGTCTTCAGACCAATCATAGTAACCGCTTCCAGATCCGCCGCTCTTTTGCCATTGATCATAAAGCTCGCCATGTCCGACGATATTGCAAAGAGCTTTCAGCGTTGTGAAAGGCGTTGCTTTCATTCCTTTTTCAGTCTGCACAAAAGCAGTGAATTGATCCTTGATAAAGTTTCGCAGAATGAAGTTCGGCGTCGTTACCGCACCAAAGCGCAGCACTTTCGCCGGAACGCTGCCGATCCTCAAAATTGTATTGAGCCATCCGGCTTGTATCGGATTAAGCTGATGCATCGCTTCATAAATCGGCTTTGCGACTTCAACATATTTCTTTTGTCCGTTCTCATAGTATTCGATCACGTTACCAAAAGGCTTCTGTTTTGATTGTATCCATGCGTCTTGTTCGATCTCTTCAATCGCAGAAGACGAAGACGGCTGAATATCACGCAAGAAACGAAGCTCTTTGTTGCTTGTCAGCTTCTCGATGAATTTGTATGTCTCCGGAGCTGTCTTCTTCAAGAAGTCTCTTGATGTGAAGTATAAATCAAACATGTTCGCCATAAGCTCGCGCGGGCTGCGGATGTAGTCTTCTTTGACTTTTCCCTTCATCTCCTCCGTAAATTTCGGATTGCCTTCCTTGTCGAGATCTAAACCGATTTGAACGACCGGATAAAAACGCTGCTCGGCGAGTTTGTTGATCTCTTTATTCAAGACCGGATTTTTCAAAATATCAACCGTATTGAACATAAAATCGAGCATGTGTCCGAATTCATGTGCAAGCGTTCTGTCTTGGCTGCCGAGACGCTTCCGGATCGTTTTTTCGTCGTCGCTGTATGATCCCAAAATAAGACCGTGATGTCCGGCTTCTTTGATTGACTTCACATATTCCAGCTTGCCGCCCATCGCATGGATCGCAGCTTCAAGCTGCTGCCGAAGTTTCGGATCATAAGCAACTTTTGTCTTTGTCTTGCCGTGCTCATAAAGCGGCTTGCGCGGCTGGATATATTCCGGAAGAATTGTCTGCAATCCGGCAACGGAGCGAGCGATCCTGTTACGATAAGCCAGATCAAGAATGTTTGCCGAGTTCATCTCGATTGAAACAAAGACGTTCTTGACGGCTTTTTCTGATCCTCTGATCCGTTTGATTGCTTTGCTTGTGCGAGCTTCATCAAATATCGGACGACCGGAGATGCCACCGCCGACATCACGCTCTTCTAAAACACGCTTAAAAGGCACATAGTGCTTGTGTTTCTCAACAATTTCCTTGAATTGCTCTTCGGATAAGTTTCCGCTATCAACGAGGTTGTGAAGAATGCGCTGCTGATATTCATAAACACGGCGAGCAAAATCGTCCAGAAGCTCATAATTCTCGCCATATTTATTTTGCAGGCTTGCAATTTTCGCAACAGCATCGACTTTCTGCTGTTCTGTGACTTCAACATCGTCCATCTCGTCAAGATCTTCCGTGTAACGGATAGCGACAAGATAGTCGTTGAAGTCATCAAGAGCTCTGTCTTGATCCTTTTCAACCATTGAAAACGTGCTTGTAAAGTCTTTTAAGATCGGGACAAAGCCTTCTCCGGTTGTGACTTCGTTGCCGTTCTCGTCAATGATATAGGTATTATCGCGGATATTTTTCTCAATTTGCATCCGAGAATATTGATAAGCACGAGCAAGCATGTCCGGACGCTGTCCGTCTTTGAGATAATCTCCGGCAAGATCCGAGATCTTTTCAAGCGGGGCGACAGTGTCAAACAGATGTCTGTTCCAGTTTTCAACCCAGCTCTCGCTGTCATCAATGACGATTTTCTCGTCCGGAGCTTTTTCTTCCTTCGGAGCTTCTTCAGCTGCTTTCGTTTTATCGTATGGATTGAAAACATCGTCAAAAGAATTGCCTTCGATAGCTTCGTCGGCAAAGACTTCTTTTGTCGGTTGAGCGATCTTTTCTTCGCTGTTTTCCGGCATAGGCTTCTCGAGATCTCTTTGCACCTCTTTTTCGACAAGCTGATCCTGTTCGGATGTGGACAAGCTCTTCAAAAACTTCGGCGAATAGCCTTTGCTGTAAAGATAATTGAGCCCGCTGCGAGCACCTCCGGCGACGGAGATGACGCCAGCTTCGACCATGAATTGCTCAAAGTCTGGGAGCAATGCGTTTCCGATGCTGTCAAAATAAGTGTCACCTTGCGGATTTAATCCCGTAACCGCGCCGAGCAAGTCTTCAAGCCGCTCCTCTCCAATTTCGCCGAGAAGGTTGCTGTAACCGCCTTTTGAAAACATCTGCGAGATCGGCGTGTCTTTGTATTTTTCAGTCTGCCGCGCCAATTTTACAAGCCCGTTGCGAACGTTTGCCGGAAGTTTATTGAAAATAGGCGACGCGCCTTTTTTAGCAAGTGCCGTGATAGCTTCTCCGGAATCCTCTGCAAGAGCCGTGATTGACGCCAAGCCGAAAGATTTTAAGACCATTGTCGCCTTGTTTTGCGGATCTTCACTAAAAAGAATTTGTCCGTTTTCGCCGAGAGAATAAATATCGTTGAGCCTCATATCGTTGTATGTGTTATAAGTCAACGAAGGCATAAAGACAGCGCGTCCGACGGCTTTGCTTGTGACTTCTGCTGTTTTGACGGCAGCTGTCCCGACTTTACCCGTTGCGGCTATTTTGGAAGCCACACCACCGACGGCAGAAGCGACCTTTTGTCCGACTTCAGTCTTTGCTGCTGCGCTTCCGGCTTTACCGAGCAAACCTTTCGCGACGCCATATTCAATCATAAAAGCAGGCATCCGAGAAACACCATCGACAATTTTGCCGCCGAAAGACGTCCCTCTGATCCCGAGCTCGATTTGATCGTTCAAGTATTCCTTGACAGTTGCGTTTTCAGCTTCGGACAATTCCTCTCCGTCGCGGATCTTCTCCATCAAGTCGGCAATATGTCCCTTTTTATAACCTTCAATAAATCCTCCGGCAAAAGGCGCATTTTCCCATTTTATATTTTTCTTGAAGCTCTCATATATACCAACCGCACCAAAGTCTTTGATTTCCTTGAAGCGTTCCGGCGTCATTGTGCTTTTGATGATTTCTTCGTTCTGTTCTAAAGCGCGGATTTGATCGTCAAGATATTTGCGATCTTCAGCTATAGCAGAGCCGATCCAGCTGATCGGATTATACCATTGCCATTTGACGTCGCCGTTTTCATCCATTGACAGATCGGCAATCATATTTTTGACAGACTTTTCGTCGCGTTTAGCTTTCAACTCTTCGAGCCTTGCATCATAAAGACGAGAAGTCTCTTTGTATTTATCCACATCAAGAAGCTGATTTGATAGTCCGGCATTCACTTCGGCAGCCTTCGGAGCAGCAATTCCGCTCTCTTCGAAAAGATCTGTCGGATGATAGTCGATGCCGAATTCCTCGAATAAGTCTGCCATTACATGCTCCCCCTCAATTTGTTGATAACTTGTTCACGAGATAAGCCGTATTTTTTAGCCGTCTCATCAATGTCTTTGCTGATTGTGTCCGGATCTCTCCCTCTTTGAGCAGCAAGATCCTTGATAAATTTATCGTTGCTTTGCGTTTGAATGTCCGTATATGCCTTTGATGCCTTCATGCGGCTTTCTTGCAAAATGCTTTCAGACACCTCAATCGCCTTCTTTTGATAGATCTGTTTGATTTCCTTCTCGCTCTTGCCTTCAAGGTTAAGATCCTGCGTTGCATAAAACATATTGCGGATTGCTTCGTTTTGATATTCCGGCGGCAAGGCTGTCTTGAAATAGCTTTTCGCTTCGCTGAATTTATATCCGACGTCTGAAGTCGCTTCAGCAATGCGGGCTCTTGTTGCTGTGTTGATCTGATTATTCAAAGAAACGGCGTCTTTTGTGGTTAGGCTCCCGTCAGAATGCAGATCAACAACGGACTGTCTGATTGCTCGAATGCCGTTCAAATATTCCGTGCTATCTGTCGAGCTCTCATTCAAGTCATAAACGCGCTGCAAAACATCCGCCATCGATTGCGCATCCGAGATCCTTTTTTCGGCTTCCGGCTTAAATTGACGAATAGCACGACGGGCTTTAACAGCAAAAGCTCCGGAAATATCTCCGGAGAATTCCATGTTGTTAATATATTGCAGCTTCTCATCATAAGAGCCTTGTCCATAAATAAAGTCGGTTGTTTTGCTCTCGCCTTGATCCTGTCTGACGCTTTCCTCATATTTATCCATGAGATGCTTGTTTGTCTTGACAGTGTTCAAGTCCTTCAAAAGATCGTTCATGTCTTCCGGTTTGACGTTATACTTGCCTTCTTTGAGGTTATTGATGACGGCTTCCGGATCTGTTTCAGCCTGTCTCAATATCATGTATTTGTCCCAGCCCTCGACTTGCTGCGCTCTTGATACTTTTTGAGCTCTTGAGATATATCCTGCTTTATAAGAGTTCTCGAGATCGGCAATATAGCTCTTTTTGAAGACAGCGTTTCCGCTTTCAACAAAAGCCTTTTTATTGCGTTCAAGCGAGATCGCAAGATTTGCGTTGTTGTTGTCAATATACTTCCGGCGAAAGATTGCCTTGAGCTTCTCGTTGCTTTGCATTTCATTGATCTTGTTGTTCATCTCAAAGGCTTCTTTGTTGCGATCGTTTGTGAAGCCTCCGGCAATGTTCGGGACAACGCGGTTTAAGCGTTCGGAGAGCTCTTTTTCTTTCGCTTGCAGATCTTTCGGGCTCGAATAATCGTTGTAATTTTCAGCTTCGTCCATGATGTCGTTGATCTCGGCGACCATTTTGTTTTTGCCGTCCAGCGTTTCGGCAGCGTTTTGAGTTTCCTGCCACTGGACAGCGACTTCCTGCATCGTGTTTCCGAGATTGTTTCCGGCACGCATCAAAGCATCTGCGCCGCTTGTGTCCACTTGCGCTCTTTTTGCAACGCGAATGTTTGCGTTTGTTGTATAAACGGGTAATTTAGCCATTGTTTCAGTCTCCTTCGTCGTCGAGGCTTGAGCCCCAGTATTTGTCATAAGTCGCATAGCCCTTCATTCCGGAAGCTCCGGCATTCAAAAGGCTCGCGTAAAATTTACTTTTTGCGTTTGCCTTCGTCATTTTCGATTGATAAGCAAGATTTGCCTTCTCCATGTCGATATTGAATTTTTGCCTGCTTTCCTCAAGTCCGAGCTGCGTCAAGCTGTTTGATATACTTTCGGCAACAGATCCGGAGACTTTGACACCGTTTGCTCCGGCAACAGCGACAGCGTCGCCCTGCAATTTTTGACGCTGCTGCCGATATTGTTCGGTTAAGATCTCTTTTTGAATTTCAAGCTGCTCCGACTGAAGAGCATATTGTTGTTGCTCGTATTTAGACGCTTTTTTGTTTGTATAAGCCCCCATAAGCTGCGAGCCGACACTCAAAGCAGTTCCGGCAGCAAATAAAGCACCTGCACCCATGTCTCCTCCTTATTTATCAACTTCATTTATAATCGGAGCGATCGCCAAAATATTCATCGGCAAAGGCTCGGATTGTTCAACTGTTACATTTGCGTCCCAAGTCCACCCTTGATTATATTTGATATTCGGGACAATTCCTGTGAATAGCGGCTGCGGCGTTCCCATCGGCGTCGTCGGATCACGATATTTGACGCGCTGCATGTGCTCATGATCGAAGCCGACCGAGCATCCGGAAGTCCGCCAAACTCTCAAAGACAGCTCGTGGACGCGCTTTCTCTTTCCGGTTGAAGTGCCTTGTTCGCTTCCGCCTTCAAAAGGCATCGTCCGCATATAAGAAACAAAGCCGAGCCCTGTGATGATATAGAAGGCATCCTTCTCAAGCCGGATCGATCCGCTTTCGACTGTTCTGTTTGATTGCACTGCACCATCTGCCAAGATCTGCACGGATTTCCCTTCCAGATGTCCAAGTCCGGAGAGGTTTTGAACACTGACGCCCCATTCGCCGCCAGCATAAGAAGTCGCGTCAAAATCTGACAAAACAACGCCGTTGACGTGCGTGCTGTCCGTGTATTCCGTGATCTGCACTTCGCCGCGCATATTCAAGTCAGCATCAACGGCGCGGATGCGTCTTCCGACCGATCCGGACGAGAATGTCGCAGCAGATGCCGTCAATGTGATCGTTCCGGTTTTAGCCGAGAGCGTCAATGTTTTGCTTTCAGTCGCTTCGAATGCGCTGAAATACAAGCCGTCTCGAACATACCAGCAAAGATTTTGATTTTCCGGCGTGATGATGTCCTGCATCCGCTCGATGTGTCTGACTGTCTGTCCGTTCACTTCGCGCTTGACTATGAAATAAACTTCATCATAAAGCCCGTTATATGAAGGGATTGCTTCCAAACTTTCGACAACGCCGTCAAACTCGAGCAAACACCATGCTTGAATTTGTTGATTTGTCTCCAGTGTCAAGCCTGCAATCTTGCCGTCTTCACGCAAACACCACAAAATGCTGTCCGGATTTTTTTGATGTGCAATGTCAATGATCGGAGATTTGAAAAGATGCTCCGAGTATAGTGAAACGTCGATCGCTTTGTATGCGTCGAGATAATAGTCATAAGTGAATTGTCTGACCTTTTTGCCCGTTCTCTGCACAAAGTGGATCATACTGTCAACAGTGATCGGCTGGATTGCCTCAACACCCCAGTTTGAGCGAGCTCTTGCCGAGACGTCTGTCGGCGTGATGCCGCTGTCGCCCGATCCTTTGACAACGAATTCCGAGCCGTAAGTCCCGACAAGCAGGAAGTTCGATCCGATAATCCATTTAATATCCGAGCCGTCGCCGGATGCGTTTGTTGCCAGTTCGATATTGACCGCGCCGGAGTTCTCATTGCTGACGGCTGGCGTAAAATCTTCGTAAGCATAAGGACGCGAGCCGTAAACGTTTCGCGGGCTGTTCGGCGTTCTTCCATAATAGAGACGCCCATCCATCAAGCCGACTGTCGAAGGATAGCCGCGATAATCGCCCCAAGCTCCCTCGCTCCAGTTCTTCGTTGCTGAAGTGGTTGAGAGCTTCCATTGCACGGCTGCGGTGACGTGTGTGCTGTCCGTGAAGGCTGTGATCTTGAAAAAGCCTTGTCTTTCAACGCCATCGACTGTCGTTGTCGTGCCGAGACGCCACATTGAGCCGACGTGCTTTGAATTAAAGATCGGAGATGATGCCGAGACTGTAATGTTGCCCGTGTCTCCGGATGCCATCAAGGTTGTTGAAGTGAGATTTTCGTTCAAAAAAGGCGTGCAGTTGAAGGAAACTGTCTTTAATTCCCAGTTGTTCGCAGCGTGCCGGATCAGTTCAAGCGGCTTGTTTGCGTTGTTGATGTCGTCTTTGTATGTGATTTTGATGACGTCGTCGAGCTGCACATATTGAATTGTTGCGAGTTGCGCTTCCGTGAATGTGTTGCTGATCTCATAAGGATCGCCGTTGCCGTCCACAATATAACCGCCATTTGAGAAAAAGCGGAAATATCCTGCGCCGCATTCAATGATATAGCTGTCGGTTGCGGAAAAAACGAATTTCAAAAGGCGGGCTTTGCCGTTGTTTTTTGTGCTTGTGATGAATTCAGATCCGGCAATGCGGGAAACAACGCCAAACGGACGCACCCAGCAGTTGCGGCATTTATCCAAGCAAGAAGCATAAGGCTCAATGTCCACACGTCCGAACATCAAAGGCGAGACTTCGCCTCGAGCAAAAGTCGGATAAATCGGGGAAAATCTTGTCATCAGCACCTCCCGTCAACATAAACGGATCTTGTCCATTCGTCATCCTTTGCGAATTTTTGGCTTGCGTCGCGTGCGTTCATGGATTTTGCAATCGGCAAAAGATGGCTGTGATAAAGTTCTAAAAGTTCATTTTGCTTTGATGATGAGTTCGTCAGATCGAAAGCCACATCATAAGCCAAGCGGCAGCAGAAAGCGTCACGGAAAGCCGGAAGCCATCGCTTGTCGTCTTCTTGAAGATAAGTGTATAAAATACCGACAGTCTCATCATTTGCCTTCAAATAGTCGCCTTCGAGATCATATTGACAAGTCGCGTCAAAGATCCGGATGCAGTCTGCCGGAAGCTGAAAGTAATTGCCGCCGCCCCAAGTCGGAGAGACCATCAGCTTATTGAGCATCACTCTCTTTTTGGCAAAATTCCAGCAGCACTCGGACAAGATGCTTCTCAAGCTCTCTTCATACATATTGTTTATTGCTTTTGCTTCTTCCGTCTCGTCGGAGAGGTTTGTGATCTTATTTGCGCCCACCAAAGCAAGGGCTCTGTTTGCGTTTGAAACTTTGCTCATGATTAAATCCTCTTAAATGTAAAAGAAGAGGGAGGATTTCTCCTCCCCCTGTTTGATTAGGCATACAACACTGTAAAGTGAATTTTGCCAGTGATTGAAGCTCCGCCAGTGGTTGCAATCAAAAGATTGTCCCCGCTGTTTGCACCTACACGATAGCCTTTGCTTGTGACGCCAGCTCTCAAAGTAGTTGCTGAAGCAGTGCTTGCGGCTGCGATATAACGATCATCATCATCGCCGTCGCCGACTTTAACAGTCGAGCTCGCACCAAGAGCAGCAGTGTCAACGATCACATCATGGATCACTGCGTTCTCCGGTAATTTGCAAAGATTGATGATTGAGCCGGAAGCAAGAGATGCGGCTGTATAATCGCCGGAAATCACTTTCAAAGAAGTGTTCATCACACCTTGAGAGATAGCGATTTTTTCTCCGGCTTGTGCTGCGTAAGTAGTAGAATTAACAGTTGTCATGTCTTTCTCCTTTCATTAAGCAACAACGACGCTTTCGTCGCATTTGATTTCAACGACCTTCTTTTCTTCCAAACGACCAGCACCACAAGAGATCTCGTAGTAAACTTGTTTAGAATAAGACTTGTCTTTGCGTTCATCGATGCGCAAGAAGAGCTCTTCTAACATACCGAAGCACAAACCTGTCTTGTGGAAGGCATAACAAGAAGCGATATTGCTTGAAACTTTGACAATTCCGTCCGGCAGCCATACGAATTTGAAGCCCAAGAAGGTATCAATATCGCCGCTTACCAAAGCGCGAACGTTGTTGTAATCAGCAGAAGTCGCTTGAGTAGATCCCAAGAGCTGCTCTTTTTCGGTTGCTCCGGCGACGATTGTTCTGTCTCCGGCAGGAACGCCAGCAGCGTCGAGCATCTTTGCAGCGTGACGCAATTTAGCAACTGTCAAGCCGGTATTTGTGCCGGAGTTTTCATAGTCAGCTGCGATTTGCTGTGAGCTCGGGAAAGAGACAGCGGTTGCGCCTGTTTCGCCACGATATGCAACACCACCCAAAGCACCATAGATCACTTCGTCGATCTTGATGCCGACAGCGGATTGAATGCAAACCGAAGTCATAGACAACGGATCAGATAACTCTTGCAATTTCAAAGAGCGATCGAGCAAACGAGCATCGTTGTATGTTGCGACGTCGATGCGAGTTCTTCCCAAGTTCGGATCGTTTTCCGGAGTGTCAGCATTGACCGAAGTTTTTGCAGACATTGACCAGTTGCCGATCTGATCTTGATAGAAAGATTTTCCTGTGAAGTCGCTTTTGACGAAAACTCTATCATAAAGCATTGACTTCTCTTGACGAGCCAAAGGCAAAATTACGGAAGAATAAGCCTGTGCTCTAGTCTCAAACTGAGTAGAATCAGTCATTTTATTTCCTTTCAAATTAAAGTTAAAAAAAATCGCCGGAGAATTTCTCAAGCGATGGTTTGTTTTTTATGCCTTGTCCTTTCGGGGGCGTTTATTTGTCGGGGGCTGTTAAGGCTTATCCCACCATTTGCATAAGTGAATTGACATAAGCAACGCGAGCCTTTCTTTCACTTTCAGAAACAAAGTGCGCATTGTTTTGTCTGCACCAGTTCGGATCGTTGCGCTTGTTTCGCGCTCCTGCCCAATAGGCGTCACTCGGATCATTCATAATCTTGTCAAGCTCTGCTTTAGCTTCGGCAGGGGTTTTCGTAAAGCCGGAAACTTGTCCTTCGAAACCTCCGAGAGAGCCCTCCGAGATCTGTGATCCCATGCGTGATAAAAGTTTTATAAATTTTGCATCGTTGCCGATGAGGCTGTTGAAATAGTCATATTCTTCTTTTGAGCCTGCCATCTTCTGAAGGAAGTTGCGAGCCGTCTCAATGTTTTCATTATATTTCAAGCCCCATTCTTTTTTGAGCTCGTTTGCAGCCGTTTGACGTGCCTGTTCAGCTTCTTGAGATTTGAGCTGCTCATAGGCTTCAAACTCGTGCAAGTGAGCATCAAGCAGTTTTTGCGCCGTTGCTGGCGGAATGTGGTTTTGCTTCATTAACGTTTTGAATTCCGGTAAATCAGCATATTCTCCGGTTAGCTCATAGGCTTCAGCCGTGTCCGGAACGCCGAAGGCTTTGTCATACAAGCCCCATGCAACGCCGTCATTCTCATCTTTTGGAATAGCAACGCGTCCCTGTCCCATAAGAGACTGAAGCTCGAGATAACTCTTTGAGAGTTTGTTGACGTCGCCGCCGAATTTTGTGATCGACGGATTGTCTCTATATTCGGCAGAAAGAGCCGAGCTAAAGTCAAAAGGTTGCGATGTGCTGCTTCCCAGACCTTCAGAAGGCTGTCCGATATTCGGATCAGTTGTCATCTCTTCAGTCATTTTATAAATTCCTTTCATAGAATTGCGAGATCTGCTCCGGCAAGATGTCATCTCTCATTAAAGTTTTAATCATTAAAATCACATCCCGTTTGCCGCCGGAATATGAAATCTCATAAGGATCGCGTGTCTGAAGAGGCGCGGTAAATCCGCAATAATACTCCAGAAACTGCATGACGAGCGGATATTGTCTCTCAATATCCTTGAATTGAGTTTGCAGATCTGCGATCGTGTTCTTATCCTTCAGATTGAGCTGTGTTGGCATTTCTGTCTCCCTCTGCTGCTGTTTTGTATGTTTGAGCGGCAGCTTGTGCCTCAATCATTTGTTGCTGCTGCGCTTGAGCCTGCGCTCTTTGTTCTCGGATCTGTTTGACTTTGTCATCACTGTTCAAGATCCTTGATGTGACGCCCGTGATGTCGAAGACTTCGTCAATCGTTTCGTCAGCGTTGATCTTGTCGATCGCTTCCGGATTGAATTGAGCAACTTGTCCGGCAATAGACAAGGCGTTGACGATATTGTTGACTTCGGATTGTCTTTGTGACTGGACGAGACGTCCGACGAATTTGACTTCGAATTCCGGATCTTGCATCATTGCATCCGGCATTCTCGGCAAGCGATTGTCCTCAAAGAGGATGAAAACGACCTTCTCAATGAGCGGCTGCAAGACGTCATTCATGAAACGACCGACCGCCGGACCGAGTAAAGTCATCTTTTCGGAGACGCGCTCCATCACTTCAGGGACTGTCATTTGCTTTGTCAAGTCGCTGAAGGCTTGAAACGTATTATAAAACATGATGTCTCTGATCTGATTTTTGAAGAATTCCAGATGTTCAATGGCAATGTGAGGATTGCCGAAGTTGCCGATCGGGAAAATCTCGTCTTTCGGATTGAGCTTGCCGCGTTGATAGTAGTTGATCGCTCTCGGATTGAAGTTCGGCGTGCCGAGAAAAGCATCATCCGGCAAAGCGATCGCCGGATCTGATTGCTTCATGGCAGCGCGGAGCATCGTGTCCGAAATCGTGTTTACCATGCGAGCATAAGGCAAAGCCTTCATCGCCGGAGAATATCCATAAACGACTTGCGATCTCTTATAAAAACGATGCGCAACGCAAGGCATGGACAAGAAGCCGTCTTCAAGCATCACTTGCTTTGTCTCGGCATCAACCCAAGTCATGCGGATCGGCATGTTCTTTTTGTCTCTCATGTCCGGATTATATTCGAGACGCTTGCCGAAATAGCAAATAAACTTATATTTTTGATCTTCGTTTCTTCCGGCAGCATAAGCGTCTTTGATTTTCTGCGAGCATCTTTCGCCAAAGCGGGACAAAGCCTGCTCGGCAGTATATTCAAACTCGATATAAAATTCATTCGGACGCTCTCTTGCATCTTCCGTCAAATATAGCTTTTTGATCGGTATGTTATAGAAGCGGACGCCGTCGTCTCTGTCCTTTTCTGTAAAGAGCGCAGCCGTTCCATAAACACCGGAGGCTTTATAAAAGATCGGCATTTGATTGTAGAAGTTCGAGCGGGACAATGTCCATAAGACCTCTTCTGTCGCTTCCTGCATCCAGTTTTTGACTTCCGGAAGATCGCGGATCTCTCGATTTGAGTGCTGCAAAAATAGCCACTTCGAGCTTTCCGGCGTCAAATAGTTAGCCAGTCCGGCAGCCAAAACATCGGCGCAGTCGAGCGATGTGCTATCAAGCAGCGCGTGCAGTTGTGCTCCTTTGTTTTTCTGTTCAGTAATATTCGCGCCTTCAACATAGAAGTAATTATGCAAGCTCTGATATAAGCTGTCAAAATCGCCTCTTGATGATTTGAGGTTTGAAAAATTCTTGACTATTTTTTCAGCTGACAATTCCATTGTTAGTCGCCTCCCATTTTTCTTTTTTGAGTTTTGGCTTGTTCGAGCTGCTCATGGAGCTTTCGGTTTGTCTCGTTCAAGTCAACATATTCGGCGTTGCGATTAGCTTCGGCGGCTGCGATGTGCATCTCGTCGAGCTTTTCTTGCTCCGTTTTCTCTTCGTTTGTCATGATTATCCCCCGAGATTTGAAGGATTGCCGCCGAGCAGCGTTGATCTGACGGCGTCTCTTTTCTTCCGGATGCTTTCCAGAAGAGAGCTATTGCCGAAGTATTGACCGAGCGCAGATCCTTCGGAGATGTCTTGATATTCTGCGTTGCGGTTTGCTTGAGCTGCGTCATAGTGAGCTTTGTCTTCGGCACTGAAGGCTTGATATTTGCCGTTGAGCATTCTGCCTTCGCCGTTGGCAACTCTTTGAGCGTCCGTCGGTTGGTTCATCATCGTGATAAGAGCTGCTTTTTTGCTGCTAACTCCCATGATTTTTCCAAGAGCTTTTTTTGCGCTTCCCATGTCATTAACTCCCTAAAAGTGTTCTTTTTCGTTTGTTTGCCGCTGCTGTTTCGGCAACATCGCCGAGAGCGGTTGTGTAGATTGTTCGGCTGTCGTTGGCATGATATGCCCTGCGAGCCGCGTTGGCTGTTTCGGTTGCCTTTTCTTGAGCGTTCTTTTGCTCTTCAATCAAAGACTTTGCTTCCGCCATTTGAGCGTCGGCAGCTTCTTTCATAGCATTCGCGCCCGTGATGCTTCCGACAGTGTGCGCAACATCGACCACGCCGGACTTGTCATTGACGGATAATGTCCCAAAACTAGCCGCATTTGCTAAGCCGTTGACGGCTTTGCTGACGTTACCGCTTGCAATTCCGGACACAACTTTGACCGGAGCTGAAACGATCGCGCTGACTGCTTTTTTTGCACTTCCCATTTTTACAATTCCTTTCTCATTGTGGCGACTTTATATCCCGCACGTTCAAGGTAAGAATAAAGCCTGTCGCCGAAATGGCTTCCTTGAACAAGGTATTGACAATCAAAAGCTCTTGCCAATTCCTCAAACTTCTTTTGTATCTTCAAAAAAAGCCGGATATTCCGGCATTCTTTTTTGATATAATATGAAACAATGTGCATCTCTCGACGCATCCACATGTCAACATCGATCGAAAGCACTGCTTCAAATTCCGGCTCAAAGATAAAAATGCACTGATCTTTGATCGCCGCAAAATATCTCGAGCTCAAAGCATCACGATCCGAGAGCCCGAATTCCTTATTCACTTCTTTGATCCAGCCGTTTATTGTCTCCATGCTGGCGTTTGTTCCCAGTAAGATATTCAATTCCGCCCTCCCTAATATCCAGCAATCGAAAAGAGACTTTGTGAAGAGTTTTCTTCGCGTCTGCGTCTCATTTCAGTCTCAAAGCTCGGACGTGCATTGACCGGAGGAAGCGCGACCTGTTCCGTCATGGCAAAAGCATCCACGCAATCAATATATTCGCTCTTGATTGCATCCTTTGTCACTCCGGCAAGCTCCGACTTAAACTCCGTCAGCCAGTCAGCATCGTCCTCAAAGAAGATCGTATGCGCCTTAAATCTCGGTTGCAGCAGCTTAATTCTCTCGAGCTTGCTGCCGACTTTGCCATGCTCCAGCGGCACGACATTGAAGAAGATGTTTCTGCGGCTCATTTCCTTCATGAAAAACGGCTTCATCACTTGCTCCCACCATCCTTTCTCGATGTAGAAGTTTTGAAGCCTGTATTTTGCGACCATCGAGAAGATCACATCGATCATCTCGGCAGAATCCCACCGCCCGAATTTGACGTCGAGCAGAAACCAGTGATTGTCCGCATCAACACCCGTCAAAGTGATTGCACGATAGCAGCTCTCCGGATTAGGCGAAGACGCCGGATCAAGACAAGCGTATAAATTGCAGCGTTTGACGATGTCTTCGTGCGAGTGTCTCGAAAAATAGCGAAAGTCATCCTCTTGAAAGACTTTGCTTTCTTCAGCAACAGCAACGCACATCTTTTCAGCCATCCAAATATCGAGCTTTCCGAGCTTCGTATAGTCGGCTTTTTCCCGCTCAACATCTTCAAGGCTTTCCTTTTCCTTCCATGTCGGCTCGCCGTTTACAACGACGGGGATCTTGATCGCATCAAACTTCAAGCTGTCAGCGTTGGCGATGCAGCGTTCAATGACGCACTTTTCGCCCAAATTATTACCGATCATAAAGATCCTGCTCGAGCGTCCAAGAAAGATCACGTCAGACAAAAACCAGTCCCAGTCAGCCGAGAGAATTGTCTCCGATCGGCTGTCTTCCTTGTCTTGAATATCGTCCAAAATAACAATCGACGGACGGCGATCTTGATTTGACAGACCGCGAATTCCGCTTCCTTTGCCGTATGCTTCGATCCGGATGTTTACTCTTTCGCCGTCTTTGTTCAACACATCGACCGAAAAAGCGTTCATCGATTGCTCTTTAATCTCGACCATGTTATGACGAAGGAGCGGATTTGCCAGATATTCGGCGATTATATCCTTCAGCTTCGCACTTGCCGAGCGTTGATTTTGCTTAATAATAACAATAAAATCGAGCCCGCGCTTCGGATAAGCGAGGCAATGCAGCGGAAACGTTCTTAAAGCATAGCTTGATTTTCCGCTTTCACGAAACATCTCAATCGCCACATGATGCGTTGAATTGAGCAAAAGATCCGAGAGCTTATAGTGAAATTCGGCAGGCGGCAATTCCTTCTCCGGATCGTTCGATAATACCACCGAGCGAAACGGGACGAGATTATTTTCCATTTCCTTTTTTACTGCGTCTGAGATGTTGATCTTCATAAAACTTTGCCTTTTCTTCTGTTCGTTCAGCAAAGAGCGAATAATCGTTTATATTGACATCCGTCTCTTGTTTATCCTTCCAGCCGTGATTTTTCAGCCAGAAGATCGCGCCTGTTGCCTTGCCTTGATAAAGATGCTGCTCGGCGTAGTCGGCGATTTTCTCTATCGCTTTTTTTATAGCGTGAGAAAATTCCGGACGGTCTTTGTAGTCATACATCGATCGTCTGTCCTCAAAGCCCAGCCACAACGCCAGTCCGGCAACGGTTGGCGGATGCGGGATCATACACGGACATCCGGTCTTATCAAGCAAGACATTTCCTTCCTCGTCGATGATCGGCTCATCAACGCGGCTTTCAAAATATTTATCGATTGCCTCCTCCAGCTCTTCAGCCGTTTTATATTTCAATGGTCTTCCTGCTGTCATGCAATTATCCTTTCGGGTTGCAAGAAAAAAGCGGGCTTTTTATTTCCCGCTCTTTCCGTTCAAGGTTAAATGTGTGAAGTGAGGCTTGCCACGCATCGTCTCAAGGATCTCATCAATCTTTCTGTTCGCTTGACTTTGGATTGTGATGATCTCTTTATTGAGCGCGACTAAAGTCGGCAAGTCGTTCTTCATCTCTTTTTCCGTTTTGCGACAATAAGCAGCAAACGGCTCATAATACTTTCCATCATCCGTCTTGATCGTGATGACGTCAAAGCCTTGCTCGTTGACTTTATATCCGATACAAAAGCCTTTGAGGACTTTATTTGCTTGCAAGTCCGGAAAATAAACACGATCGCCGAGATTATTCATTACTCTCTCCGGCTTTCGGATTTTCGTCGCCTTCCGGATCTTCCGGAACGTTGTCAACCTCAAAGCCAGCATCCGGCTTTTTTAACTCTTCCGGAGCGTCCGGAGCAGCGGCAGCATAGGCTTCATAAATTTTCTTTTTTAAGTTTTCAATACCCATCGAATGATAGTTCTTGATCTTCCATGCTTTGCCTTGTGCTCGGATTTCTTCATCGCTCAAGCCTTCAAGACCGAAAGCAGCCGGAGCTTCTTTTCCTTCCGGATCGTTGTTCGGATTTTCGTCGTTTGCCGGAGCTTCTTCTTTCGCTTCCGGCTCGATTACCGGCTCAATAATTCCGGCAAAGCTCGAGATGTCGCCGTCATACTCAAAAACTTCTCCGGCTTCGACTTCGGTTTTGCCGTCCGGCAAGAGTAGATTATGGTTCGATTTATATTTCATGTTGTTTCCTTTCAAAATATGGTTGCGAAGGATAGAGTTGCACTATCATCCCCAGCTCATGAAGCTGATATGCTACTGTTACACCACCTCGCGCAAAAATTAAGCTCCGGAGGGCGTTCAATCCTCGCGGAGCTTTGGGTTTATAGGAGATTTCTATGAAAAAACTCTTGTTTATAACCGGAAAGAGCCTTCATTTTCGCACTGTTCTCCCGATTATAGCAAT
>Ga0310786_10001569_pt1 | contig 36740 bp, 31 predicted proteins | sample AusTroGonzalo_MG_FD_203881 | JGI IMG/M metagenome (GOLD analysis project Ga0310786, IMG submission 203881) | Bovine rumen microbial communities from tropical cattle in Woodstock, Queensland, Australia - Gonzalo_03 (v2) (version 2) | ecosystem: Host-associated > Mammals > Digestive system >... | reverse complement strand
GAGAGTTTCAGGCCATTGTTGATGTCGATGGCTGCCAGAACCTCCGGATAGATGAGCGAGTCAATGCCCATCTGCTTGAAGATTTCTTTGTTCTGCGGACTGAGATATTCGTAGTTATCGATACGGGCAACGGTTTTCTTCGCACCAAGCTGGTGGGCTATCATACAGGCGGTCAGGTTTGTCGTCTCTTCAGGGGTGACGCCCACGAAGAGGTCGGCATGCTGAGTTCCAGCTTCCTTCAGCGCCTTGATACTGGTAGGTGACGCGTTGTAGGTCATCACGTCAAACTCGCTGAGTCCATTCAGCCGTTCTTCGCTATCGTCGATGAGCACACAGTCCTGATGCTCTCGGGATAATAGTTTCGACAAGTGAGTTCCTACGGCGCCAGCGCCAACGATGACTATCTTCATATAACTTTGAACTTTGAGCTTTGAACTTTGAACTTTATGATTACCTCAGAGTGACAGTGAATTTCTCACCTTCTCACTTTCTCACCTTCTCACCTAAGATGGCTTTGGCGATTGTATCAGGGTCAAGACCGACAATCCGCTGTAATTCAGCCACGGTGCCATGTTCCACAAAGTTAGTGTCAGGCAGACCTAACCTGATGACCTCAGGATGATAGCCGTGGTCGTTCATCCATTCAACGACAGCCGAGCCTAACCCGCCGTTCCTGACACCGTTCTCAACGGTGACGACACGCTTGAACTTCTGGCCTACCTCGTTGAGTATCCCTTCGTCGATGGGCTTCAGGAAGCGCATGTCGTAATGGGCAATTGATAATTGACAATTGACAATTGACAATTGATCGATAGCCTTGGTGACATTGTTTCCGATGGGGCCGATGGAGAGCACGGCCACGTCATCGCCGTCATGCAGCTTGCGGCCTGTTCCCACCTTGACCATTTCCAAGGGACAGCGCCAGTCCTGCAACACCCCTCCGCCACGAGGATAGCGAATCACGAAAGGCCCCATGCCAGGCAGCTGGGCCGTGTACATCAGACGGCGCAATTCGTGTTCGTCGAGTGGAGAGCAGATGGTCAGGTTCGGAATGGGGCGCAGGGCAGCAAGGTCGAAGGCACCATGATGCGTAGGACCGTCTTGGCCGACGAGACCAGCACGATCCAGACAGAACACCACGTGCAGGTTCAGCAATGCCACATCGTGGATGATGTTGTCGAAGGCCCTTTGTGCAAAGGCACTATAGATATTACAGAAGGGCAGCAGGCCGTCCTTGGCCATACCGCCAGAGAATGTGACGGCATGTCCCTCGGCAATGCCGACATCGAAGGTGCGATCAGGCATCTTCTCCATCATGATATTCATTGAACAGCCGGTGGGCATAGCGGGTGTCACACCTACAATCTTCGGATTCTGCTCAGCCAGTTCCAACAGAGTATGGCCAAACACATTCTGGTATTTCTGCGGCTTGTTGGGATCTTTGTCCACGATGCGCTCACCAGTCTCTGGGTCGAATTTGCCTGGGGCGTGCCATGTAGTCACGTCTTTCTCGGCAGGGGCATAGCCGTGACCCTTCTTCGTGTGCAGATGGAGCAGCTTCGGCCCTTTCATATCCTTCATCTGTCGGAGGATGCGCACCAACTCCTTCACGTCGTGGCCGTTGAATGGGCCGAAATAGCGTATGTTCATGCCTTCGAAGATGTTCTGCTGGTGCGAGATGGCACTCTTGATGGCATTCGAGAGGCGGATGATCCCCTGGCGGCGGTCGTCGCCGAGCATACCCTTGCGGTTCATCCAGCGCGAGGCCTTGAAACGCAGAGCGTTATAGGTCTCGTTGGTGCTCAGATTCAGCAGATACTGCTTCATGCCACCCACGGAACGGTCAATCGACATGTTATTGTCGTTGAGGATGATCAGCAGGTCGTTAGGTGATGACGAGACATTGTTGAGGCCTTCGAAGGCCAGTCCGCCACTCATGGCACCATCGCCGATGACGGCCACCACATGGCGCTTGCTGCCAGCTTTCTCGGCGGCAACGGCCATGCCAAGTGCTGCCGAGATGGAGTTCGAGGCATGTCCGCAGGCAAAGGTGTCGTATTCGCTCTCCTCAGGCGAGGGGAAGGGCTTGATGCCGCCCAACTTGCGGTTAGTACAGAATCGCTCGCGCCGTCCTGTCAGGATCTTATGTCCGTATGCCTGATGGCCCACGTCCCAAACGATACGATCCTCGGGGGTGTCATAGACATAGTGCAGGGCAACCGTAATCTCCACCACGCCGAGACTCGAAGCCAGATGGCCTGGATTCACTGCCACTTCCTCCACGATGTCGCGCCGCAGTTCGTCGCACACCTGAGGCAGGTCTTCCACCTTCAGCCGTCGCAGATCCTCGGGATTCTGGATGTTGTTCAGCAGTTTATAGTCCGTATTCTCCACTATAGATTTCTTATTTTGGGGACAAAGGTACGAATAAACGAAAGAATAACCAAATTTTTTTCAGGTTTTTCGAGCGTGCGTGAAATAACAATAGATATATGAGACTTTTTTGCCCATTTCCGTCCTAACTGACTATTGTAAATGTTTTTCGAATGGTTGGCGGGCTGGCCGATTCTTCATCAAAACAGCCAAAACAGGCACTTTGACTTTGGACGGAGGAAAGTCGGACTTTGGACGGAGGAAAGTCGAGGTTTCCTCCGAGGAAACTCACGGTTTGCTCCGCCCGCTGGCGAGGCTCATTTTTCAGCAAATAAAAGTGTTATGTATTTTCATAATTGACGGTTCTTATCTTGTTTCGTAGAAAGTCACTAAGTAAGAAAGTCACTTGTAGACAGGAAGGAAAATGAAGTGTACAGGAATTGAAGATTCTTATTAAGGATTATTATATAGATTAAAGTTTAATATTATAATTACTCTCTTATTATTATAATTCCTCTCTCCTTATTCATCCTTAAAAGCATTCCTGTCTACAAGTGACTTAGTTACTTTCTTACTAACGTATCATCTAAAAAGCCTAAACCGCAGGAGCAAGTTCCACCGTCAGGCCGAGAGCTGATATGATGCGGTAGAAGGTTGAGACCTTGGGCTCTGTGCGGCCAGTCTCAACGCGCGAGATGTACGACTTGTTCGTGCCTATCCTAGCAGCCAGTTCCTCCTGAGTGATGTTCGCGTTTCTGCGAGCCTCCTCGATGATCTGTCCTGTAAAGAAAGCGTTGGCCCTTTCTTCGGCAGCCATGCGCTCCTTTGTGCCCTCCTTGCCAAAGGCCGCATCCAGTTGGGCATCCACATCAAAGATCTCCTTGTTTTTTTCTTTCTTCATATTCCTTTTTCAGTTTTAATGCCGTATTGATTTCCTTAGTCGGTGTCTTCTGGCTCTTCTTCTGAAAGCAGTTGAAGAGTACCACCACTTGTCCTTCATCGAAACAGAAGAATATTCTATAGATATTGCTCTGCCATTCGATTCTTAATTCATAGAGACCGTCGCGTATCGGTTTGACGAACTTTGACGGCAAACGTTCCTGGGTCTTCAACAAGAGCATTCCGTACAGAATCTTTTCTTGTGTCCCCTCATCCAATGACTCGAAGAATTCCTTGTAGTAATTCCTGTAGGCAATGATTCTTCGTTTCATCGCTGCAAAGATATGAAAAGTTTATCAACTGAGCAACTTTTTGCCGATTTTTTTGCTGTTTTCTTTTTCATAAGCCATAAATTTAAGTTCAATATGTTAATTCGTCTGCAAAGATAACATTAATCGAACAATTAACCAAACATTTATGGTGTATTTTGATATATCGCCAGCCTTCAAGCATAAAAATATATAATTTCATAACAATTTTGAATATTATTCACCTTAAATCATGGTTGAATCAGAATTATTTCCTATCTTTGCAACGGATTATTAACTTAATGACAATCGAATGATGGCAACAAAGAAATTGTTTTTCCTGTTCAGCATACTTTTGAGTATGGTTGGAATAAAAGCATTGGCTTACGATATCGCAGTAGAGAATGCTGATGGCGTGACTATTTACTACAATTACATTAATGATGGGAAAGAGTTGGAGGTTACCTATAAAACTGAATTTTATGACAGCTATAGCGGTTCTGTGGTTATACCAGTAGAAGTCACTTATATGAACAGAGCTCTGAAGGTGACAAGCATAGGAGACAGGGCTTTCTTATATTGCCGTGACCTGATTTCGGTTACCATCCCCACCAGCGTGACGAGCATAGGAAACGAAGTTTTTTCTTATTGTAGCAGCCTGCCTTCGATTACCATCCCCAACAGCGTAACGAGCATAGGAGACTATGCTTTCAAATGTTGCTATGAACTGACTTCGATTACCATCCCAAACAGTGTGACGAGTATAGGAAAAGAGGCTTTCTATGCTTGCAGGGGCCTGACTTCGGTTACGATTGGTAACAGCGTGACGAGCATAGGCCAGAAAGCTTTCATTGACTGCAGCGGCCTGACTTCGGTAAACATTTCCGATATAGCTGCATGGTTTAATATAACTTTTGCTGACAAATTTTCCAATCCACTTAATTGTGCTGAACACTTTTTCCTAAATGGTGTGGAAATTGAAGATTTAGTTATACCGAACGGCGTGACGAGTATAGGAGGCTGGGCGTTCATTGGTTGCAAGAGCATGACTTCGGTTACGATTGGCAACAGCGTGACGAGTATAGAAAACTGTGCTTTCTTTGGTTGTAGGGGCCTGATTTCGGTTACCATTGGCAACAGCGTGACGAGTATAGGAAAAGAGGCTTTCCTTGATTGTAGAGGCTTGACTTCGATTACGATTGGCAACAGCGTGACGAGCATAGGAAACTATGCTTTTGGTGATTGTTATTATATATCAGAAGTTATTTTAAAGATTGAGAATCCTTTTAATATAGAAAATGAGGTATTCACTGATAATACTTTTTGCAACGCTACACTATATGTACCAACAGGGGCTACTGATAAGTATAAGGCTACGGATGGTTGGAATAAATTTGTATTCATTGAAGAAGGTTCGCCTTCGAGTATATCAGCCATAGATAATACAGGTGCATATGAATACAAGCGATATACCCTTGATGGCCGGGTTATAAATAACTCACATAAGGGTATTAATATTATCCAAATGGATAATGGTATAACCAAGAAGGTGCTAATAAAAAGATAATGGCAATATTCAATTCTGAATAAATTTGAATTTGACATAGAGCAATTACACAATACAAATGAAACACACGAGGGTAAGGAAGTGAACGATGTGTAATTACATAATAGTCCTCACCCCACCGTGTTGTATCGAAGGGCTGCAACTTTTAGGGTGGATGCGTCAGGGTTTTCCTAAGGAGGAGTGAAAGTCTGCCTTAGGGGGACTCAGGGTTTGCCATAGGGAAAGTGAAGCGCGGGCCTATAGACGTATATTGCAATATTGCATTGCTTTTACTTTTCGAGGAAGTGGAGAAAAAAGCAAAGAGAGTATAGGATTAGTATAAGTTATTATATATTAGATAGTTATATTAACATTCACCCTTATTTTACCTATTTTTCACCTCCTTCAATTTCCGTAAAAATGAAATGCAATGCAATTTTGCAATATGGCTGTCTGTGACAACCAGATAATCGCAGGATTTCCAAACAGGTAATATCTAATTTTCTTAAGATGTTGCTATATTGCCTTTTCTGGTGAGAGGCCCGTTATTTTGAGGCACATCAGGGTCAGGTCGTCATTGGGGGTGGCACCAGAACGGTGTGCTTCCACAGATTCCTTGAGCATGTCAACGACTTCCTTGGAACTGAGTTCCGATGTGTCGGCCATCAGCTCTAACAGCTTATCATCGCCCAACAGCTCCTTCTCTTGGTTCTCGGCTTCGTTGAGGCCGTCGGTGTAAAGGAGTATCTGCTTGCCTCTGATGTCGTCGATGGTCTCGCCGTGGAAGGGGGCTCCCTCCCATAGTCCCAAAGGCTGGTTGCTGTCTGTTCAATGCATAAAGACGAAGCGCTTCTGGGCTTGTGCAGCAATGGCGACAAGCATCATGATGGCAATGACTTTCTTTCTCATCTCTTTTCTTTTTAATGGCTATCCGTGTGCAAATATAATGCAAAAAACTCATTTTAGCAAATAAAATAGAATTTTTTCTAAATTTAATAGATGTATCTCAAAATCTTTTCGTAAATTTGCAGCAAAAATCTAAAACGGCGTGATTATGAGAAAAATTATGATGACGCTTGCAGCCGTCCTTTGCTGCACCCTGAACATGACGGTGCTCACCTCTTGCTCTGTCAGTGACAACCCTGTGGTTATCCCAGATCCCGATCCCAAGCCGGAGAACCTGGCTGATGTGACCATCATCTTCTACGGCCTCGGAGGCAGTAACCTCGACGAGTATCTCATCACCAACCTGCGCCAGTTATACGATGCATCTGCTTCGAGCTATGACAATGTGAAAATTGCTATGCAGTACAAGTTCTCGTCGAAGGAAAGTATCCCTCATTTCGGGTCAGAGGAAGGAAAGGCAGATACCCTGAAAACGCTTGAATTAATGGGTGCGTATGAGGACGAAAGCAAAGTAGATGGCAAGATGTATGTCCGCTGGATGGATCCTGAGGGCTTCAGCACCTTCCGCTTAGTGCTCGATCCCAGCCAGACGCTGCGTCTGCAGGCAGCCGAAAGTTACCTGCCCCAGGAAAACTGTGACTTCAGCACCCCCGACTCGCTGACCAACTTCATCAACTGGGCCGCTGATCAGTGTCCCGCCAAAAAGTATGTGCTGATTCTCTCTGACCACGGCGGCGGTTACTTACCCTCCAGTGAAGTAGAAAAGACGCAAAATACGCGTACCCTCCTTGCCGATCAAGGCCATGATTTCAAACAACTCACGGCCAAGGAACTCGCCAGAGCCATCGCTGCCGCAAAAATTCGCCCCAACGTCATCTACTATGATGCCTGCCTGATGAATACTATCGAGTACCAGTTCGAGCTGAAGGACCTCACCGACTACATCGTGGCCTCAACCTACGCCGTTCCAGGCCCAGGCGGACTCTATGATGCGCTGGTGGATTGTTTGTCCGGTGCAGCGAACGATCTGGATTATGCCCTTGAGAAATACATTGAGTATGCTGCCAAGAACTGGGACAGGTATTTCCCGAAAGACTTTCACCTTTACAGCGACATAACTGTGACCACCACTGCCAAACTCGACCATTTAGGCGTAATGATGCGACAATTCACTGACCGTCTCTGTAACACCTACCAGAACGGCACTGACGAGCAGCGCCAGCGTATCGATGAAGTCACCCGTCACGCAGTGAAGGTCAGCGATGATGTCCCCTCCTATGATATAGCCAAGTACATTTCCTCCATGATGCGCGCCTTGCCGGAGGTCTATGACAAAGAATTCTACAATACGTTTGCCGATAGCTTCAACGACTGTCTTGTGGCACAATACACCAGCAAGTACCTGCTCGAACACAACTATCAGGTCGATTATAGTGTGGTGTTAGGTGCCAAGGGGCACTTCACTTATATGTGGGTGAAACATGAACCCAACCAAGACCAGACAGCCTTCATCACTACACTCACTGACATTCGCTATTTCGAGGCAGACGGCACAACAAACAGCTATAAGGTCATCAATGGCGAATTCTCGCCAGAAGGCGAGGCCGATTACACTCTGGAATTTAGTAAGACAGGTACCTGGAACGGCACGCTCGATTCCGTCTATGGACAGACAGTCTTTGACAGCATAGTGGGATGGAGCCGCTGGATCTATCTTAACCAGCAGGAGCCGAACGTCTGGTGCCGCAGCGCGGCATACGCCTTCCTGCCAGACGGCGACCTCATAGATAACCCAAACCTGTAAGAAATCGAATAAGTGAAGTACATTTCCCTGACTGACGATAAAATGCGTCAACTGTCGTTTTATCTGGCGATGGAGGAGTATGTCGCCTGTATGGGGGCGACGGAGGACAGCTTCTTTCTGTGGCAGGTGGAGCCGAGCGTCATCTATGGACGCAATCAGGTGGAGGAGAACGAGGTGAACGTTGACTATTGCCGGGAGCACGGCATTAAGGTTTATCGCCGTAAGAGTGGGGGAGGCTGTGTGTATGCCGATAAAGACAACCTCATGCTGTCGTATATTACCAAGGAGGAGAATGTGGGCTTTGCCTTCAACCGCTTTGTGAATATGGTCCTGCTCGTGCTGCGGAAGATGGGTGTTGAGGCGACGGGTACGAGTCATAACGACATTATGATCGGCGACAAGAAGGTGTGTGGCACGGCCTGCCGGAAAATCAAAGGCTATTGCATCGTTCACAGCACCATGCTCTACGACACAAACATGGATCACATGCTGCACGCCATCACTCCGAGCCGGGAGAAGTTGGAAAAGAAAGGCATTGAGAGTGTGCGTCAGCGGATAACCCTGTTGAAGGACCATACGTTGCTGAGCCTCGACGAGATGAAGGCGCTGATCCGTGAGACGCTCTGCGATGGCGAGCGAGTGCTGACAGTGACAGAGATAGATGAAATAAAAAAGATAATAGACAATGGCAATTAAACAAGAATTAGAACTGAGAATCAAGCGTACCTGTCTTTATGACAAGCACGTGAATCTGGGCGCAACAATCGTTGAGTTCGGCGGTTTCGACATGCCCCTGCTCTATAAGAATGCAGGTATCACGGCAGAGCACATGGCGGTGCGCGATACGGTGGGGCTCTTCGACGTCTCCCACATGGGTGAGGTGACGGTGAAGGGCAAGGATGCCGAGCGCTACGTGCAGCACATCTTCACCAACGATATTGCTGGAGCTCCTGTGGGTAAGATATATTATGGTATGATGTGTTACGAGAACGGTGGCACCGTTGATGACCTGCTTGTGTACAAGATGGGCGAGAACGACTTCTTCCTCGTCATCAATGCCGCCAACATCGCCAAGGACTGGGCCTGGATGCAGGACCATGCCGCCGGTTTTGACATCGACCTGCAGAACTGCAGTGACTACTACGGCCAGATTGCCGTCCAGGGGCCTGAGTCGGAGCATGTCGTGGAAACTGTGCTGGGTCTGCCTTGCGCAGAAATGACGTTCTACACCTGCAAGGAAATAAAGCTCCCTCTCTCTTCGGAGAGTGCGGGGGGAGAGGCTGTCATCATCTCCCGTACGGGCTATACGGGTGAGGACGGCTTCGAGATCTATGCCTCGCACGACTATATCCGCGATTGCTGGGACAAGCTGATTGCCGCTGGTGTGCAGGCCTGTGGTCTGGGCTGTCGCGATACCCTGCGCTTCGAGGTGGGGTTGCCGCTTTATGGCGATGAACTCTCTGAGGACATCTCACCTATTATGGCCGGATTGGGTATGTTCGTGAAGCTCGACAAGGCGGAGTTCATCGGTAAGGAGGCTCTGGCAAAGCAGAAGGAGGAGGGTGTGGCGAAGAAGCTCGTGGGCATTGAGCTATACGATAAGGCGATTCCCCGTCATGGCTATACCGTCCTTAACATGGAAGGCGAGCCTATCGGCGAAGTAACGACTGGCTACCATGCACTCTCTGTTGACAAGAGTGTCTGCATGGCACTTATCGACAGCCAATATGCAAAGCTCGACACTGAGGTGCAGATTCAGATCCGCAAGAAGGTCTTCCCAGGCAAAGTCGTCAAGAAACAATTCTATAACAAAAACTATAAAAAATGAGTAAGGTAATTGAAGGACTCTACTACTCGGAGTCGCACGAATTTGTAAGAGTAGATGGTGGCTACGGTTTTGTGGGTATCACAGACTACGCCCAGAACGCATTAGGCAATGTGGTGTATGTGGATATGCCTGAGGTGGACGATGAGGTGACGGCTGGTGAGGAGTTTGGTGCTGTGGAGAGCGTGAAGGCTGCCTCAGACCTGATCTCGCCCGTCAGCGGAACCGTGGTGGAAATCAATGAGGCGCTCGAGGATCAGCCCGAGCTCATCAACCAGGATGCCTTCGAGAACTGGATCATCAAGGTGGAACTCTCCAACAAGTCCGAACTCGACAACCTCATGGATGCCAAAACGTATGCTTCGTTTTGTGAAAAGTAGTTTATAGTTTAAAGTTTATAGTTGATATGTTCTATAGGCGGAATGGCTTGCAGGGTAATCATCTATAAACTATAAACACTAAACACTAAACAAAAAATATGAACTATAAATATTTTCCCCAGACAGAGGAGGACCTGAAGGCGATGATGGCGAAGGCCGGCGTGGAGAAGCTCGACGACCTCTACGCTCAGATTCCTGAGAGCATCCGCTTCAAGGGCAACTACGAGTTGCCGATGTCGATGTGTGAACAGGAGGTCAGACAGCTCTTCGAGAAGCTCGGAAAGGAGAACAGACAACTGACCTGTTTCGCAGGCATGGGTGTTTACGACCACTATACGCCATCGGTCATCCCCAGTCTGTTGCAGCGTTCGGAGTTCCTGACCTCTTACACCCCCTATCAGGCAGAGATCTCGCAGGGTACGCTCCACTATATCTTTGAGTATCAGAGCATGATGGCCGAGCTGACGGGCATGGACATCTCCAATGCCTCGATGTACGACGGAACGACGGCCTGTGCCGAGGCGATGATGATGGCTGTGGCGGCCGGAAAGAAAGTGAATAAGGTGCTGGTGACGGGCTGTATGAATCCCCTGACGTTCGAGGTGCTGGAGACCTATGCCCTGCATCAGGGTATCGAACTCGAGGTGTTGCCCATCAGAGACGGTACCACCTGTCTCGACGACGTGAAAGCCCGTCTGGCGGAGGGCGGTGTGGCTGGTGTCATCCTGCAGCAACCAAACATCTATGGCATCGTCGAGGACTTTACGGGTTTTGCCGATGCCTGTCATGAGCAGAAAGCACTCCTCATAATAGACAGTGTGGCTTCTGACCTCGCCGTGCTGAAGACCCCAGGTGAGTGGGGTGCTGACATCGCTGTGGGCGACGGACAGAGTCTGGGTATTCCCATGCTTTTCGGAGGCCCGTATGTGGGCTATATGTGTTGTACGGAGAAGCTGATCCGTAAGATGCCTGGCCGTATCGTTGGTATGACGAAAGACTCGCGTGACCAGCGTGCCTTTGTGCTGACCCTTCAGGCCCGTGAACAGCATATCCGTCGCCAGAAGGCCACCTCTAACATCTGTAGCAATCAGTCATTGATGGCGCTCTTCGTGACCATCTATCTGTCACTGATGGGTAAGCAGGGGCTCAAGGAGGCAGCCAAGCTGTCCTACGCAGGAGCACATTATCTCTGCGACGAACTTCTGAAGACGGGTCGTTTCCATCTGGCATTCGACAAGCCTTTCTTCAATGAGTTCTATGTGAAGTACGATGGTGATGCCGACACGCTCTACCAGAGATTCATCGAGGAGGGCATCCTGGGCGGTATCCGTCTGGAGGAGGGCTTCCTCTTCGCCGTTACGGAGAAACGTACGAAAGAAGAAATAGATAACCTCGTAAAGATAGCGGCCTTATGAATAGCAGATTATATGGAAATTTGATTTTCGAACTTTCGAAAGAGGGTCGCAAAGGCTACAGTCTTCCAAGGAACAACTTTGGCGATTACGAGATACCCGCTTCGATGCAGCGTGCTGAGGAGGCACAGTTGCCTGAGTGCGACGAACTGACAGTGGTGCGTCATTACACGAACCTCTCAAATAATAACTTCGGTGTCGATACAGGCTTCTATCCCCTCGGCTCGTGTACGATGAAGTATAATCCCAAGATCAACGAGGAGATAGCCGCCCTGCCACAGTTCCAGAACCTGCACCCTCTGCAGCCTAAGTCTACGGTAACGGGAGTCAGGGCACTCATGATCCTGTTGGAGAAGTCACTCTGTGCCCTCACGGGCCTGGCGCATTTCACCTTCAAGCCCTACGCTGGTGCGCATGGTGAGCTCACTGGTCTGATGACCATCGACAACTACCATCGCTCGCGTGGCGATATGCAGCGTAAGAAGGTGATTGTGCCTGATTCGGCTCATGGCACCAATCCTGCTTCTGCTGCTGTCTGCGGATTGGAAATCATCGAAGTAAAATCTGATGCTCATGGACTAGTAGATCTAGTCGATCTAGAGAGACTAGTAGAACTAGAAGGTCCTAGCATCGCCGCCATGATGATGACCAATCCCAATACCCTCGGCCTCTTTGAGACGCGAATCCCTGAGATTGCGAAGCTCATCCACGACTGCGGTGGCCTGATGTATTACGATGGGGCCAACCTGAACCCGATGCTGGGTGCTTCCCGTCCTGGCGACATGGGCTTCGACGTGATGCACATCAACCTGCACAAGACTTTCTCAACGCCTCATGGCGGTGGTGGTCCTGGCAGTGGTCCTGTCGGTGTGCGCGAGGGCTTGCAGGAGTTCTTCCCCACGGTCTCGCCTTATCATGGCAACTTCGGTGTGATGATGCGGGCATACGCCTATATCCTCTCCTTAGGTTGTGACCAGATCAAGATGGTAGGTCCGCTGGCCACCCTCAATGCCAACTATATCAAGGAGTCGTTAAAGGATGTCTATGAGCTGCCCATCGATACGATGTGTTGTCATGAGTTCGTGTTCGACGGCCTGAAGGACAAGTCCACAGGTGTCACCACGATGGATGTGGCCAAGCGTCTGCTCGACTACGGCTATCATGCACCTACCATTTATTTCCCGTTGCTCTTCCACGAGTCGTTGATGATCGAGCCTACAGAGAACGAATCGAAGGAGACGCTTGATGGCTTTATTGCTGTGATGCGACAGATCGCCGAGGAGGCCAAGACGGATCCTGACCTGGTGAAGTCAGCGCCCCACACGACACCCATCGGGCGTGTTGACGATGTCCTTGCTGCCAAGCATCCTGTGGTGACCTACCGCCAATTAAAAAATGAAATAATGAAATAATGAAAGAAACGGATCTCATCGTCATTGGTGCGGGCCCTGGGGGCTATCGCGCCGCTGAATATGCTGCCAAGCAGGGTCTGAAGGTTACGATCTTCGAGGACGCTGAGGTGGGAGGTACCTGTCTGAATGTGGGTTGCATCCCCACGAAGACCTACGTCCACTCGGCTACCTTTGATGAGGCCCGTGAGCGGATGGCACAGGTCGTAACCCAACTCCGCCAAGGCGTTGAGGGCATCCTCTCGCATCCCAACATCACCCTCATCAGTGAGAAAGCTGTCTTCGGCAAGACTCCCCTCCTACAGGAGGGGCTGGGGGAGGTTCCCATCATCATCGCCACAGGCTCCGAGACCAAGTGGCTCCCCATCAAGGGCATTGACGATCCGCGCGTGGTTGATTCCACGGGCCTTCTCCAACTGCAAGAGTTGCCCAAGCGTCTCTGTATCATTGGCGCTGGTGTCATCGGCATGGAGTTCGCCAGTGTATTCAACCGCTTCGGCTCCGAGGTGACTGTCATTGAGTATCTGAAGGAGTGCCTTCCTGCCCTCGACAGCGACATTGCCAAGCGTCTGCGCAAGACATTAGAGAAGCGCGGCATCACCTTCAGGATGAAGACGGCTGTAGAGAACCTCGCCGACATCGATGCCGACGTCATCCTGATGGCCACAGGTCGTAAGCCTCGTACCGAGGGCTTGAACCTCGAAGCCGCAGGCATCACCCTCGCTCCCAACGGCGCAATTCCTGTAGATGCCAACTACCGTTGTGCTTGTGGCAATGCCTTTGCCACAAACGGAACCATTTACACCATTGGCGACGCTAACGGGCTGCAGATGCTTGCCCACGCCGCTGAGATGCAGGCTGTGCGTGCTGTCAACCATATTCTGGGCAAGGCTGACGGCATCCGCTTCGACATTATGCCTGCCGCCATCTTTACGGAGCCCGAAGCAGCTTGTGTAGGTCCTACGGAGGATCAGCTCAAGGAACAGGGTGTCCCATACGTCTGCAAGAAATCCTTCTGGCGTGCCAACGGTAAGGCGCTCGCCATGAATGAAATGGAAGGATTATTGAAACTCTTTGTCACCCCGCCTTCGGAGGGACAGGGGGGAGGTCTTATCCTTGGCTGTCACGCCTATGGCGCCCATGCCGCAGATATCATTCAGGAGGTTTCAGTCCTGATGTGCAAGAATACCACCCTCGGCGAACTCGCTGATATGGTGCATATCCATCCTACCCTCTCGGAGATTCTATCAGCTGGAGCCCAACCCCTCTGACGGTTTTGAGGGTAATGCGTGGCTCGTCGGCAAGGAGTTTGCGGAGCTTGTTGACGAAGACATCGAGTGAGCGCGAGGCAAAATAGTCATCCTCGGTATTCCAGAAACGGCTGAGGATGGCTTCGCGGCGCACCACGTTGTTCTTGTTCTCTGCCAGCAGTTGCAAGATTTGTGCCTCGCGCTGGGTGATGGTCTGGGTCTCATTCGTCTCATCGTTGCGCAGGGTGGCATGGTCGGCATCGAGGGTATATTTGCCTAAGCGGTAGTGGCTGGTCTCCTTCTGCGTCTTCGCCCCACCGCGCATCTTCATCAGGGCATGGATATGTGCATCGAGCTCTTCAGGCACGAAGGGCTTCTTCACATAGTTGTTGATGCCGAGTCGGTAGCCGGCTTTCACGTCGTTGGGCGAGGTGAGGGCCGAGGTGAAGATGATGATCACGTTCTGGTCTGTCTCACGGATGCGCTCTACCATCTCGAAACCGTTCATCACGGGCATGTCGATATCGGAAATGATGACATCGGGGTGAATCTCCTCCCAGGCTTGCAAGCCTTCCTTGCCGTTGGAGGCGGTGGTCACGTCGTAGCCGCCGATGATATCCTCCAGTCCTGTCTTCTCGATGTAAGCCAGCGAGGCGTCGTCTTCAACAATCAATAATCGTATCATCTATAAACTATAAACTGTAAACTATAAACTATAAACTATTTCGGAATATAGAGGGTAAATTCCGAGAACTTGTCTTTCTCGCTTGAGACGGTCACCTTGCCGCCGTGGGCCTGCATGACCTGATCGACGTAGTTCAGTCCGAGGCCGAAGCCAGAGACACCACCCTTGCGGTTGTGCTCGTGGACGGCCGCCCGTCCGAACTTGTCGAAGATGATATGCTGGTCTTCCTTAGTGATGCCAATGCCGTTGTCGCGTACCTTTAATAGTACGTGCTTGTCTGTATCGATGGTGATGATCTTGATCTTTATATCATCTTTCGAATACTTGATGGCATTGTCCATCAGGTTGGCGATGGCCTCTGTGAGGTACTGCTCATCGGCACAGATATTCTTGACCTCAAGCCTGGTGGTGATCTCAATGGGTTTCGTGACCATGGCCTTGGCCTTTTCCACGATGTCGTCGATGATGGGTTCGAGATCGACACTCTGCTTGTTGAGGATGAGTTTCTTGTTCTCGAGCTTCGAGATGGTGAGCAGTTTGTTGACAAGTGCCAGCAGGTGGTTGGCCTCGTCCTCGATGATGGTGAAGTATTTCTCCTTGATCTGTGGCTTGTCGTCCACCTTGCCGCTGTGCAGGAAACGGGACCCCATGATGATGCTCGACAGTGGCGACTTCATGTCGTGAACCATTGCGTAGCTGAAGTCGTTGCGCAGCTCAGCCATCTTCTGCTGTTCGTCGAGGTAGCGTAGCAGACGGAGCAGGATGGCACCGAAGAGGATAAGTATGATGGCGCTGGCCAGGAAGAGCGGACTCAGGCGGCGTGCCAGCGTTGGATAGGGGTTGTTGAGTGCCAGTTGGACGCCTTTTGAGCGGTCGCGGCGGATGCTGAACACGCGGGTCTTCATCGAGGTGGGCGTCAGCTGATCGTTGTTCTGCCTCAGCACCTTCCCGTTCTGGTCAACCTCCATCACCGTGAAGTTACGGTCGATGTTAACCACGCTCAGCAGACTGTCCACATATAGTGCCAGCGTGTCAAGCGACACTTCCGAATGGTATTTGCGACTCAACACGTCGTTCATGCCCTCTACCGACGATACCAGCGAGAGGTCTCCACGCAGCTCCGACAGACTGAGCGTGTCGCCCTTCGACAGGAGCTCGGCGCGGTTGTAGCTCTCATAGAACATGGCCCACGGCAACTGGTTGCCAGCTTGGTCGCTGATGTCCCTCACAGTTGAGCGGTAGGTCATCCACATATAGAGCCCCAACAGCAGCATTACTGCTACCATTGCGCCGACTGACACATATTTATATTTATTCTTCTGCATGTTCCTGCAAAAAGCGTCGTATCATTTCCGATACGACGCTTTTTCGCTATGGGATTAACTCTTAGAAATTCAAACCCAGTGTGATGTCGAAGCCCTGGAAGTTGGTGGAAAACTTATGCTCCTTGTATTCGTAATCCTGGAACTTCATGAAATCCATATAGTAGCCGGCACCTACGGTGAAGGCATCGGTGATGCGGAAGTTCACGCCGGCATTCCAACCCAACTGGAAACGCTTGGCCTGCTGTGCTTCTCCCACTTCATCCTTGTCAAAGATGTTAAAAGAGTGATCATCATCCTTGCTCTGACCCCAGATGTTGATCCGACCGTAGATTCCTGCGTAAGGCTCGATGCGGAAGGCTTCGGACACCTCGAAGGAATACATCACGTTGATGGGAATCTTAGCAGAAATCATGTTGAACTTGGTCTTATAGGTGTAGGTGTTGTTTCCATACACTTCTTTTTCTTCCGTTGATTTGAAGAACCACTGGACAGCAGCACCAGGAGTCAGGAACAGAGGCATGTCACCAAGAGGGATATAGTAGCTATAGCCTAATGAAAGGACATTGACACTTTCATTATCTGTAGCACTTTCCCCATGATTGGTTGCCTTTGAATGAAGCTGACTGGGGCTGTACTGGATATAGAACAAACTGAAGGCCTCGTTGTCGGAGCCGTAGATTTTTGAATTGGTAGGCTGGTACGAATAGTCGTTACCGTAAGTCACCTGTGCCATTGCTGACACACTGATGGCTGCCATCGCTGCCACTGCAAAAAGTCTTAGTTTTCTCATACTTATCATTGTTTTTAAGTTAATAACCGCCACAAAGATAGAAAATTTTTGCATTAGCAGGCGATTATGTTATGAATTATTAACAAATATCGGAGCAAAAGAGCCGTATTCTCGAGGGTTACCTCTCTACCGTGCTCTACGCTTTTGAGGATTATCTCCTGTAAGAATCAGCTCTGAACCCGTGACACCGTGTTCAGGACTGTTGACCTGTACGACGCAGATGCCAGAGGCATTGCTGACGGGCATAAGATAGTCTGTCGAAGCGGTGGGCCGTACGGCATGTTCGCCCAATAGCTGACCCGACAAGGAATACACACGAACAGTGAAAGGCTGTGCTGGGGCCTTGTCGAACGACAGTCGGATGCTGCCATCGGCAGGTCTGATAGTCAGCGCTGAAGGCTGGTGCTGCGAGAGATCGGAAATGGCGGTGGGCAGACTGAGAATGTTCAACAAACCTGCGTAAGCATCAGCAAGGCCATAGCCATAGGTGTTGTTGGGAATCCCGTCGCCAAGGGGATGACTTGTCTCGCGGATGACACGCTTCACGTCGTCTGGCGACAATGTGGGGTTCGCCTGCAACCACAGGGCGACAATGCCTGCCATGCAGGGTGTAGCCATCGAGGTGCCGGAAATGGCAATCCATGGGTATTCGCGACCTTCAAAGGTGCTTTTAGTCACCAAGGTCTTATCATAGTCCTCCTCGTAGTGGCTGTTGGCAGATGAGTGGATATTGACGCCAGGCGTAACCACATCAGGCTTAATACGTCCGTCAAGGGTAGGCCCCTGTGACGAGAAAATCGCAATGGTGCCTTCAGGTGTCTTTTCGCCCCACTTTGCTACCTTCTCTCCATTGATATTGGTGAATTCCGGTCGGGTGTTTAGCGCTCCTACGGTGACTATGCTGGGCAGACAACCAGGTAGGCCAACGTTGTGGTCGTTGGTGGCATTGCCGCAGCGCGGATCGGCGTCAGTATCGTTAATAAATTGATGGTCTACCTCTGCCACCAATTGTACAAAGCAGTCTTCACCTTCTATGACGAGTAGTACGGCGGAGGTATCAGCTTCAGCTTCGTCGCGAGTGAAAGCAATGGTGTAGCAAGTGTCATTTTTCTCGACAGAGACCTGCTTGCCAGCGAGTTGTTTCTCTACCGTCCCCTCGGTGGGCGTATAAACCAGCGAATCGCCTTTCAGCGAACCGTCTACAGGCTCTTTGTGTTTGCTGATGACCTTGAGTGTAAACGGGTCTTTGCTATAGAGATAGGCTATTCCGTCTGGGTCACCCACCAGACTGGTACCAGCCACCGCCACACCTTTCGGTTTGCCGACGTAACCTAATATATCGCTTTGATTACCTGCCGCTGCCACCAAGATATGGCCCGGACCTACCAGCTGTGAGATGGCCTCTTCGAAGAGCACACAGTCGTCGGGCAGGGCATTAAAGCCAATGCTATAGGTAATGACACACGGCATCTGGCGCTCGTCGGCATAGTCGAAGAGGTACTTCATCAGGGCCAGCTCGTTGGCAGAGCCGAAGCCAGAGTCTCCTGCTACCTTCGAATCCGCAGCAGCCAGTTCGGCCTCGTAGGCCACTCCGCGATAAGGTGTTGTATGCCCGGAACCTGCAGATATACCCAAGCAGTGGGTGCCGTGATAGTTGCGATAGCTGTCGCCTGCGTAGCCCTTGCCCTTGATATCGGTCCCGGTAGTGTATTCACGACCCAAATCGATGGGTTGACCATACTGCTCATCGTCGGTGGCAAACTGGTCGAGGAAGCGGGTAATTCGTAATTCCGTGCCGTCAGCATTATAGAAGTTCGGATGCGTCACTTCCAAGCCGACATCGATGATGCCCAAAATGACGCCCTTACCCGTAAAAGCCTGGGGCAGACGGGCGTCTTCATAGATAGCAGGAGTATTGATCCACTGGGGTGCAACGTCCATCAGCAATTTGCCGCCCACGTGGTTCTCAACGCGCATCACCCGTTCGTCATTAACCACATCTTTCAACTGGCTGACGGGTATATCGGCTACGTAAATGTCTCCAATATGTGTGATAGGCTTGCAACCGTATTCACCCATCACAGTCTCGGCGTTGCCGTTAAAGCGAATCATGGTGCGAACCATTTCATGCTGTCTGGCACCTGAAGTCCGACGCACCTGCGAAGTCGTCTGGTTCACCAACTGGCGGATGTCGTGCGACATCTTCTGTACACGCTGTGCTCCTATGCCGATGCACATCAGCAATAAAAGACTTAATACAACTGGCTTTTTCATTATCCAATTATCTATATGATCGTATTACGACGACAAAGTTACGAATTATTTCGTACCTTTACAAGCCTCTTTGCATTGACAGACGATAATGTTATGAATTATTAACAAATATCGGAGCATGAGAGCCGTAATATCGAGGGGTCGATGCTATATTCATCGATTAACGATGCTATAATCACGCCACGACAATTACCAACACCCACCTCAATCTTTCAGAATGCCCTTAAACACTGGGATTTGTCGGGGTGGGTCATGCCTGAACACTCACCCCAACACCTAATCAGACACTCCCCCCGACATACCACCATCGTGCCACTTGAATTTTGTGCTAATACGCAAAAGACGATGATTTGTTGAAGTTTACGCCAAGAATAAGTTACTCCTTTAATTCCTGGTCCATTTTTTATCGCAAAGTGCAAAAAAATAGTATTCGTTCATCTTATTCGAGAAAATTGAGTATCTTTGCACTCGCTAACTCATGCCGAGCCACCTTGTAAGAGGTCGAAGCGGCTATAGAGAGGGAGCATTACATTTTGAAATGCGTCGCTGACGCTTTGTTTTTGGCTATTCAAAAGTACCACGCCGCGAATATCAAACAGGCAGAAGCTAGATACCCCGCTTTTCTCTTGTAGTAATATTGTCAAAGGCTTAATCCGTCCGATTTGGGTATTCTACGGGCGACAAATTGATTGACGGAAGAGGCGCATTATGCTTTTCAATTCTTTCGAATTTCTTATGTTCCTACCGATAGTGTTCCTGCTCTATTGGTTTGTGTTTCGTGGACAACAATGGCAAAACCTATTGGTAGTTGTTGCGAGTTACGTGTTTTATAGCTGGTGGGACTGGCGATTCCTACTACTGATAGCCCTAACATCGCTTTGTAGTTATGGAAGTGGTCTGCTTTTGGAACATTATGAGGGTCAACGACGAAAACAACAGTTGGTAAGTGCGTCCAACATAGTCGTGAACCTCGGCATTCTTGGAGTATTCAAGTATTACAACTTTTTCGTGGAGAACCTCGATGCTTTGTTTGGAGCATTAGGCTGGCATTTGGACTGGGTGACGATGAACATCATATTGCCCGTTGGCATTAGCTTCTATACATTTCAGGCACTCAGCTATACAATTGACGTATACCAAAAGAAACTTCCTGCGACGCATGACCCTGTAGAGTTCTTCGCCTATATCAGTTTCTTCCCACAGTTGGTGGCTGGCCCGATTGAGCGGGCGACTAACCTACTGCCTCAGTTCCAACAGCAAAGAAATTTCGACTATGCAAAGACCATTGATGGCATGAGACAGATACTGTGGGGATTTTTGAAGAAACTCGTTATTGCTGATAATTGTGCATCTGTTGTCAACGACTATTGGGGACACTATGTAGAACTACCAGGTTTGACACTTTTCTTACTTGGAGTCCTATTTACATTCCAAATTTATTGCGACTTTTCAGGCTATTCAGACATCGCCATCGGCTGTGCACGATTGTTTGGTTTCAATCTGATGCGAAACTTCAATTTCCCGTATTTCTCCAGAAGCATTCCTGAGTTTTGGCGTCGCTGGCATATCTCTCTTACAACATGGTTCCGCGACTATATTTATTTCCCATTGGGAGGTAGTCGATGTAATAAATGGAAAATAGTCCGTAATGTTTATATTGTTTGGAGCATCAGCGGCCTATGGCATGGAGCCAATTGGACATTTGTCTGCTGGGGGCTTTTTCATGCAACTCTACTTGCTATCTACAATATCTTTGGAATCAACACCAAATATAAAAACGTAGTTGCTTACGGACATTATCTGCCTAACATCAAAGAAGCTTTCCAAATTGCTTTGACTTTCATCCTTGTTATTATCGGCTGGATAATTTTCAGAGCGGAAACGATGACACAAGCTGTCGAATACTTGACCGCAATGGTCCGTAACAAATTCTTTGATATGTCGGCTCTGCATGGAGTGACTTATACGTGCTTAGGTGTTGCACTCCTTATTGTTGAATGGTTGCAAAGAGATAAACAGCACGCTTTACAGTTTCCTGATGTGAGACCTTTCAGATATCGTCTTGTTCGATGGGGGATATATTATTTGATTCTAATGATTATTGCCAGTTTTTCTGGAAAGAGCCAAACGTTTATTTACTTCCAATTCTAACTACAATGAAAAAATATCTGAAATATTGTCTTTTATTCATTTTGCCACTTATAATAGTTGCAATTCCGTTAGAATATATGATAAGACTAGTCCCGAATCCCTATAAGTATAAGTATGATTGGATGCAAAAAAATGCAGAGAATGTAGAGATAATCATATTGGGTAGTTCATATACATTCTACGGCATCCGTCCAGAGTTCTTTGAGGGAAATGCCTTCAACTTGGCAAATGTAAGTCAAGGGTTGAGACATGATCTGTATTTGCTTAATTATTGGTCTGATAAGTATAAAAACTTGAAGACAGTAATATTCCCAATATCTTATCTATCATGGTTTGGGCAAGGGCGACTTGAAGATAGTAGTGAATCATACCGCTGCCGCTATTACAAAATATATATGGATTGTAATCTTTATCCTGATATTTCTCTTTACAATCTGGAACTATCTGATTTCCGTACAGCAAGAGGGAAAATAGCAAAATTGTTATTTAGTTCTAATGATCTTGGCTATGACAAATTCGGATGGGGAAGTACGTTCAAACTCTCCGATAAGAAAATGACGAAATGGATAGATGGTACAGAAGCAGAAGCCGCTGTTAAGAGGCACACAGTGAAAAGTTTAGATTATGACTTCAAATATTCACAAATGAAGGAACTTGCAGAATTCTGCAATAGGCATAACATTCAATTGGTTTTGATTACCACTCCTTGCTGGCATTCTTATTATGATGCTTTGGATAGAAACCAACTGAACAAGATGTATGAATTGACTTATAAATTTCAAAAAGAATACCATCTCCCATATTTTGACTATCTTAAAGATAATCGATTTAAGGCAGATGATTTCTATGACAGTAATCATTTGTCAGATAGTGGCGCTATAAAATTTACAAAGATTCTTGATCAAGACATAAAGACTTATAGACAGTATAAAGAGGCGGGAAAGTAAGACTCCCACCTCCTTAAAATTCAGTAGATCTTTCTCTTATAGATGAACTCAAACGGGACGGCATTCAATGAGTTGCTCACTTAGAATGCCGTCCCGTCGGAGTTGTTATTTCGCCTTTTTAAGGATATCAGCCAGGAGCTCTGCGATCTCCCGATAACATTCGACGCGGCGTTTTTCGTTCCCATATCCAGCGCCGCCTGCACCATCTATATCAATAATAGCGATAGGCTCACTTTCACCTTTTTTATATATCTCCATCGTTCCCCAGAGACGAGCATCCCCAGCACCAAAACCAACCCAAACAGCAGCGGAGGTGTTTCCATAAGAGAAGTTCCTGACTTTCACTATGATCATATAATCAGCGTCGTCTCCTTCTACTGGTGTAACATTCTTGCTGGCCTTGTCTCTTAGGCGACTAATGAAGTTCTGTTCAGCATTAGCAATCTCTTGAGGGTAGTCACGCTTCCACTCTTCACCCTTCGTTTCGAGAAATTCTTCAATCGACTTCTTCTCGATGGTGCTGTTACTATAATCCCACTTTGCGCAAATAGTTGCTTTAGAACCTTTAAGTTCAAGAACTGAACCCTTAATTAATTTGAGGTCAGAACCTGCCATCATTTTCAAACTAACCAATAGCGAAACCGTCAAAAACAAAACAAATCTTTTCATATTTTCCAATTATTTGAGTTAATAATCATTTGTAATTGAGAGTACCCCGACCGAGAATCGAACTCGGAACTAAGCTTTAGGAGAGCCTTGTTATATCCATTTAACTATCAGGGCGTGCTTTTCGGGTGCAAAGGTACATATTTTAATTGATAATTGATAATTGAAGATTGAAAATTTGCGGGGCGGAAGCAAATTTTTTAAGTTTCACTCTTTACTTTTCACTTTTTTTTGTATCTTTGCGCCATCAAATAGTATTATCAACTAAAAACTTTAAGGTATGAAGAAATTATTGTTATTGATGCCGTTTATGGCATTGTTGATGAGCTGTGATTCTAATCAGGAGAGTGGCTCGTGTCCTATTCTTACCGTTGAGGGTGGCCAGATTGTTGGCCAGACGATCAGCGTTCCGAATTCTGACAATTCCGGCATGGTGACGTATTATGCCTACAAGGGCATCCCATACGCTGCTGCGCCCATCGGCGACCTGCGCTGGAAAGAGCCCCAGCCCGTGGTGGCCTGGGAGGGCGTAAGGACCTGCGACAAGTACGGACACCCTGGTTATCAGGCTGTTCACTATCCTGGCGGCTATGCCACCGAGTGGGGCTATGGCGATGAGTCACCTTATAGTGAGGACTGTCTTTATCTGAATGTGTTCACCAAGGCCGCTGGTCAGGCAGACAAGAAACTGCCCGTAGCCCTGTGGATCCACGGTGGCGGCTATCGTGAGGGCTGGGGCACGGAGCCCGAGTTCGACGGTAAGGGGTGGGCCCTGAAGGATGTGGTGCTCGTCACTATCAACTACCGTCTCGGCATCTTCGGCTTCATGCCATACGGAGAACTGTCGACTGAGAGTCCCCACGGAGTCTCTGGTAACTACGGTATCCTCGACCAGATACAGTCGTTGAAGTGGATCAAGGCTAATATCGCCCAGTTTGGTGGCGATCCAGATAATGTGACCATCTTCGGACAGAGTGCAGGTGCCGGCAGTGTGCGTACCCTCTGCGAGAGTCCGCTGACGAAGGGATTGTTCCACAAGGCTGTCATCATGAGTGGCGGCGGCCTGAACGTCCCTCCGAAGGATGGCGAGGCTGCCAAGCCTGCTACACCGATGGCGAAGTTCTTTACTTACAACCCCACGCTGAAAGAGGCTGAGGCAGAGACCAAAAAGGTGATGGACTGGGCTGGCCTGACTGACCTGCAGAAGTTGCGCGCTGCCTCTACGGAGATTCTCTACACCGTGTGTACCTTATATAATATGGTCAACAAGAGCGATCTCTATGTGATGGAGCGCCCGATTGTCGATGGCTATGTCTCCATGAAGAGCTTCGATGAGGCTGCCCGTGCTGGCGAGATTGCCGACGTGCCCTATATGATCGGTTATACCATGAACGATCTGGGCTCGATGAGTGATGGTATTGCCGAGTTCTGCAAGGTGCGTCAGGAGAAGGGCGGCAAGGCCTGGGCTTACGAGTTTGCCCGTCCGTTGCCTGATGATGGCACACATCCTGAGGTGACTCAGCGTCTGAAGGGAGCCTTCCATAGCAGTGACCTCTGGTTCGTGTTCAAGAGCCTCGAGCATTGCTGGCGTCCCTGGACTCAGGGCGACTGGGATCTCTCAGAGAAGATGATCACCGCTTGGACCAACTTCGCCAAGTATAGCGATCCCAATGGTGAGGGTGAGGGCCTTGGCTGGGAACCCTGCACGGCAGAGAAGCCGCAGTTCATGCTCTTCAAGCTCAACGATAAAGATGCTGAGGCCTCGGAGATGGGTGACCCCATCACTTCTGAGCCTTAATCCTGTCAAGTGCTTCCATCAGGCGGCTGCGCTGAGTGGCTATGTTGAAACGGACATAGCCCTCGCCTGTCTGGGGGCCATACATCGTGCCAGGGTTCACCCAGACCTTAGCCTCACGGAGCAGGAGGTCTGAATAGGCCTGTGAGGTCATGCCCGTGGCGGAAATATCCACCCAGGGAAGGTATGTGCCTTCGAGACGGCACACCTTCCATTGGGGGATGTTTTTTGTGATGAAATCACGCAATGCCTGATAATTGCCCCAGAGGTATTGGTTGAGTTCGTCGATCCAGTCCTCGCTCTCGTTATAGGCTGCTATGAGTGCCACAATGCCAAAGGGATTCACGTCGCACACCTCATTGATATTGATGGCACGATCGATACGGCGGCGCCATGAAGGATGCGAGCAGATGATGTTGGCAATCTGAAGACCAGCGGTGTTGAAGTTCTTCGAGGGTGAGTTCATCACCACACTATCATCTGTGATGGTCCCAAAGGGTACAAACTGATAGCCTGGCATGATGAGTTCGCAGTGTATCTCGTCGCTGATTACCTTCACGCCGTGGCGGAGGCAGATGTCGTACATGCGATGCAGTTCTTCGCGGGTCCAGACACGGCCCGTGGGGTTGTGGGGGTTGCAGAGCAGGAAGACAGTGGTCTTCTCGTCAGCGCATTTCACCTCAAAATCATCGAAGTCGATTTCGAAGGTGTCCGCTACAGCTTTCAGGGGTGACTCCAGCACTTCACAACCATTGTTCTTGATGCTGGAGAAGAAGCAGTTGTAGGCTGGCGACAGGATCAGCACCTTTTCACCTGGCATGGTGAGCGCCTTGATAACACAAGACATGGCAGGTACGACAGCCGTGGTATAGAGGATCCACTGACGTCGGATTTCCCACTGATGACGGCGACGGAACCAGGAGATGACGGCTTCGTAATAACTCTCTGGCACGATGTTGTAGCCAAACACGCCGTGCTCGGCTCGTTTCCTGACAGCCTCAAGGATGGCAGGTGCCGCCTTGAAGTCCATATCCGCCACCCATAGAGGGATGATGCTTTCATTCGGGCATTCATCCCATTTCACGCAGTTGGTACCACGTCGCTCTACTAATTCATCGAAATCGTATTTCATTGTCTTGTCTCTATTACACAATTATTCGGTTGGCGGACGTTTTCATCGATGGTGACAGAGCCGATGCTGTCGGCGATGATGTGTCCTGATGTAGGATTCTTGATGTTCTCGATATGTCCGCGGATGTCGGCCTTGACGGTGGCGTATTCGAACACACGGTCGCAGGCCGCATCAAAGGTGCAGTTTTCCAATACGAGGTTGTTCACGTAGCAGAGCAGTTGTTCACCAGCCAGATGACAATTTACAAGACGCACGTTCTTCGAGTGCCAGGCGAGGTACTCGCCGTCAAGGACAGAGTCATAGACCACAACGTTCTCGCACTCCCAGAAGGAGTCTTTCGTTACAACTCTGGCATTATGGATCTCCACGTTCTTGCAGTACTGGAACACATACTTTGCGTCACTCTCTAAGCCATCGACATAGATATTCTCCGAGAACATGAATGGATAGGTGCCCTCGTGGAGTGTCACGTTCTTCAGCCTCAGACCACTGACTTTCCAGAACGTCTCATCGGCATCGTTGATGACGACATCCTCCAGCTCCACGTTCCGCATCTCTCGGAAGAACTTCGGCCCGTCGATGGTGCAGCGCCTCATCACAAGATCGTTGGTGTACCAGATGGCAGAGCGCGAGCCTGGGGCGAAGTAGCAGTCCTCGATTAGTGCGCCATCGACGTGCCACCAGGGGTACTTGCCGTAAAATTTGCTGTTGCGGCACTCCATGCGCTGGCACTGCTTGATGCCTGACTCCCCATCGACGATGGTGATGTTCTCCAGCCTTAAATCATGGGTAGCAAACAACGGCCGCTCGCCACCAAACTCCTTATCCTTTATCAGTTCCATGTCCTACTTAGTGTTTGTGGGTGCAAAGTTACATAAAAAATCCGTAATCAAGCTACCCTGATTACGGATTCTGCTACCTGTTTAAAGGTTTTTAAGAAGCGTCGGCCTCTTACTTGAAGGCCAGCAGATGTTCAGCCACGGGATCCATCACGAGCATCTTGTTCTTGAGATACATGTCATCCTTGTTGGCATTCATCTTGTAAATCCTGACGGATGTCACGCTGGGTGATATAGTGCGATAGAGTGTCACCTCCATAGGCAGGTCGTAGGCGGCGGCATTCACGTCGTAGTAGCTGGTCTCCACGTTATAGCCGTTCTTATAGTACTTATAGACATGGCGGAAGTCATTGATCCACTGCTGCGTCTTGGCATCCCAGCGCATCACCTCGCGCTCGGTCAGACGGCCCTGCTCATCGTAGCTGTAGCGATACTCCATCTTGGCGGCCAGCTGGTCGTTGGATTTCTTCTCGTACACTTCCACCTTATTGATAATACCATCCTCCATGTCTGCGTTATACAGGTAGGGAGCGTTGATGTCGTTGGCTGCATTGAAGTACATCGTCAGTACCGTTGCAATTGTGATGATTGATTCCATAACTATAAAATTTTAAATCGTTAATTCTTTGTTTTCGAACTCTTTTTATCTCTTAGACGCTGCAAAGGTACGATAAACTACAAAAACTTTAAGTTATTTTTATGTTATCTTTAGGTTAATGGGAAAAAAGTCGTTGAAAATGTAGAGAATTCGAAAAAATAATTGTATCTTTGCAGCCAGTTACTAATCATTAAACATTAAGCATTATGAAGAAGTATTTAGCAGAAATGGTAGGCACGTTTGTGCTGACGTTCTTGGGTTGCGGCGCTGCCGTGAGTCTGAATTGTGGTATTGACACAGCATCTGTCGTAGGTACTGCCGTAGCCTTCGGTCTGGCTGTCGTGGCGATGGCCTACACCATCGGCGGCATCTCTGGTTGCCACATTAATCCGGCCATTACGCTGGGTGTGTTCCTCAGTGGCCGCATGAACTCGAAGGATTGTGGCATGTATATGCTGTTCCAGGTGATTGGTGCTGTAATTGCAGCAGCCCTGCTGGCATTCCTCGTATCGACAGATCCCGGTCTGGCCCGTGGTACGGCTACGGGTGCTAATGCCTGCGCATCAGACAATGTCATCAATGGTCTGGTAGCAGAGATTGTTCTCACGTTCATCTTTGTGACAGTCGTGCTTGGTGCTACTGCCAAGACCAATGGTGCCACCAACAACTTTGCAGGTCTGGCCATCGGTCTGTCGCTGATTCTCATCCATCTGGTAGGCATCAACTACACTGGTACTTCTGTCAACCCCGCCCGTAGTATCGGTCCGGCCCTCTTCGAGGGTGGCAAGGCTTTAAGCCAGCTGTGGGTGTTCATCGTAGGTCCTTTTGTCGGTGGTGCATTGGCAGCCGGCCTTTGGAAGGTGATTGACACGGAAGAGAAGAAATAAAAGGTGAAAGGTAAGATTTCAGGAAACGGATTATTCCGGACGGACGGCGCCAATTACTTGGTGCCGTTCATCTTGATAACCACGCTCTTTTTCCTATGGGGCTTTGCCAGGGCCATCCTCGATGTGCTCAACAAGCACTTCCAAAATGAGCTCAACATCACGATTACCGAGTCGTCGCTCATCCAGGTGACAACCTATTTGGGCTATTTCCTGATGGCGATCCCAGCAGGACTCTTCATCAACCGCTTCGGCTATCGGCGTGGCGTAGTATTCGGTCTGTTGCTCTTTGGCATCGGCTCGCTGCTCTTTGTACCTGCCAATGAGGCTGGGACGTTCATTGCATTCCTGTTCGCATTGTTCGTCATCGGTTGCGGTCTGACGTTCTTGGAGACGGCGGCGAACCCCTATGTGACGGAACTTGGCTCGAAGGAGATGAGTTCCAGCCGTCTGAACCTGTCGCAGTCGTTCAACGGCATGGGCTGTCTGTTTGCAACCTTCTTCGTCGGGCAACTCCTGTTTAAGAACAGCGACGACGGTTTGGGCAATGTGGCTTTGCCATACGTCATTCTGGGGGTTGTGGTGCTGGTAATCGCAGCCCTCTTTGCCAAGGTACGCCTGCCAGAGATCCATCATGCCGACGGCCTGGAAGAGAAGGCGAAATATGGCCGCGAGCCGTTGAAGCAGATATGGCACCACAAGTTCTTCGTCTATGGCCTGATAGCCCTGCTGGCGTATGAGGTGGCCGAGATTTCCATCAATAGCTACTTTATCAACTTTGTGACAGGACAGGGCTGGATGGATGACCGTACTGCCTCAGAGGTGCTGACGGCAGCGCTGGCCTTCTTCATGGTCGGACGCTTTGGGGGCAGTCTTGTGATGCGTCGTGTCCCTGCAGAGTCGATGCTGCTGTATTGCTCCGTAGGCTGTGTGGTTTGTATCATGCTGGTGTTGATGAATGTGGAGCTGGTGTCGTTAGGCGGACTTCTGGGCGTGTTCCTGTTCGAGGCCATCATGTTTCCTACCATTTTCTCGCTGGCCATACGTGACTTAGGCAGTCTGACGAAGAGCGCATCCAGCATCCTGATGATGACGCCAGTGGGTGGCTGTGGCTTCCTGCTGGTGGGGATTATCGCCGATGCCAGCAATCTGGTCATCCCCTTTATCATTCCCTTGTTGGGCTATATCCTCGTGGGACTTTTCGGCTTTGGCCTCGTAGTCCACCGTAGGGAGAAAAATTTCTACTAATTGGCATTTTTTGTCTATTTTATTTGGTGATTATCGATAAAAACCGTAATTTTGCTGACGAAATCGAAACGAAAACGAGTGATCTATATGAAGAAAAGATTATCAGGCGTGAATGGTCTGTGGGGCGTGAGGATTTTTGCGTTCCTGTTGACTGTTCACTATTCATTGTCTCCTGCATCTGCCCAGAAGCAGTGGACGCTACAGGACTGTATCGACTATGCCCTGGCGAACAACATTACACTGAAGAAATCGCAACTGGCAAGACAGCGTGCGACGGAAGACCTGAAGGGTGCCCAAGCGGCACTGCTGCCAACGCTCAGTGCTTCGACCAACCAGAGCGTGGGTTACCAGCCTTGGAAGGACTCTGGCATCTCTACTGTGACCAATGGCATGGTCGCTTCTGGTGTCAGCAAGACATCGTATAATGGCAACTATTCTGTGAACGGACAGTGGACTGTCTGGAATGGTGGACGCAACACGAACACCGTCAAGTTGGACCGCATTGCCGAACAGGAGGCTGAGCTCTCTGAACAGGAGACGGCCAACACCATCCAGGAGCGGATCGCCCAGGTCTATACCCAGATTCTTTATCTCGACGAGAGTGTCAAGGTGAACGAGCAGACGCTGGAGACCAGTAGGAAGAATGAGGAGCGTGGCCAGGAGATGGTCAACGTGGGTAAGATGTCGAAGGCCGACCTCGCTCAGTTGACAGCCCAGCGGGCACAGGACGAATACAACATCGTGGAGCAGCGCAGTCAGTTGCTGAACTATAAGCTCCAACTCAAGCAGTTGCTTGAAATCGCCGATGAGACGGCGTTTGACGTGGCTATCCCTGAGATCAACATCGAGCAGATTCTCTCTGATATTCCATCCTTGCAGTCGGTCTATGAGGAGGCCCTGTTGGCCCGCCCTGAGATAGAGCGTTCAAGGCTGGCTGTGAAGAGCAGTGACGTCAGCCTGAGCATTGCCAAGGCAGGATGGATGCCAAGTATCAGCGTGTCAGGTGGTGTTACCACCTCTACCAATTCGTTGAACACCAACAGTTGGGGTTCGCAGATGAAGACGAATGTAAACACCAGTCTGGGCCTGGGTGTGAGTGTGCCCATCTACGACGGACGGTCGACGAAGACAGCCGTCAACAAGGCTAAGATACAGCAGTTGGAGGCGCAATTAGACTTGCAGGATCTGCAGAAGACCCTCTATACAGATATTCAGGGCTACTGGTTGAATGCGCTGACTAATCAGCAGAAGTACAAGGCTGCCAGAAGCAGTGTGGAGAGTGCCCAGCAGAGTTATGACCTGCTGTCAGAGCAGTTCCGCTTAGGGCTGAAGAACATTGTGGAGCTGATGACTGGTAAGGACAATCTGCTCAATGCCCAGCAGAACCTGTTGCAGTCGAAATACTTGACTATCTATAACAAGCAGATGCTCAGTTTTTATCAAGGAAAGGCAATAAAATAATTCAGATATGAAAAAGATTGGAAAGAAAGTATGGATTGCCATCGCTGCGGTGGTTGTAATCCTCATCGCATGGTCCTTCCTCAAAGGTGGCAAGAAGGAGGAGAAGGTGTCGTTTGATACCGCCAAGGTAGAGGCTGCCAATATTCAGACTACCATTACGGCTACGGGAACCATTGAGCCTGTGACCTCTGTGACGGTGGGTACTCAGGTGTCAGGTATCGTAAGCCACCTCTATGTGGATTACAACTCAGTGGTGAAGAAGGGACAGGTCATTGCGGAGCTGGACCGTACGAACTTGATCAGTGAGTTGAATACGGCCAAGGCCAACCTCTCTAGTGCCCAGAGTACTGCCAATTATGAACTGGCTAATTATAATAGGTATAAGACGCTTTACGAAAAGGGTCTGGTGAGTGCCGATGAGTATGAGAATGCCCAGTTGTCGTACAGGAAAGCCAAGGAGCAGGTGAACACCTCCCGTGAGAGTGTCCAGAAGGCACAGACCAATCTGGGCTATGCTACCATCACCTCACCCATCGATGGCGTGGTGCTGTCGAAAGCCGTTGAGGAAGGTCAGACGGTGGCTGCCTCATTTAATACGCCGGAGCTCTTTACTATCGCCAAGGACCTGACGGATATGCGTGTCATCGCTGATATCGATGAGGCTGACATTGGTGGCGTGAAGGAGGGTCAGCGTGTGAGCTTCACGGTGGATGCCTTCCCCGACGACCAGTTTGAAGGTTGTGTGACCCAGGTGCGACAGCAGGCTACTACTGAGAGTAATGTGGTGACCTACGAGGTGGTGATCAGTGCTCCCAATAATGACCTGAAACTGAAGCCCGGCCTGACGGCCAATGTCACGATCTTCACCCTCGAGAAAAACGGTGTGCTGGCAGTGCCCGCCAAGGCCCTGCGCTTCCAGCCCAATGAGGCTTTCCTGCAGAAGGGGCAGACGATTGTAGATTGTGAGGGTGCCCATAAACTTTGGACACTGGAGGGCAATACCTTTAAGGCCCATAAGGTAGAGACGGGTACCACCAACGGTGTGTTGACGGAAATCACGGGTGGTATCGCCGCTGGTACTGAGGTGCTGACGGACTTCAATATCTCTGGCGGTGACATGCCTGCAATGCAGGAGCAGGCCACCAATCCCTTCATGCCGCGTCCGAGAGGCAACAATAACAGAGGTGGCAATAATAACCAGCAGCAAAGAAGATAACTATGGCTGAAGACAATAGGAAAGTCGTTATCGAGCTCCAAAATGTGAAGCGCTACTTCCAGGTGGGCGAGGAGACGGTGAAGGCGTTGCGGGGTGTCTCGTTCAAGATCTACGAGGGCGAGTTCGTCACCATCCAGGGAACCTCCGGCTCAGGCAAATCCACGCTGCTCAACCAGTTAGGCTGTCTCGACACGCCTACCAGCGGAGAATACTTCCTCGACGGTATCAGCGTGCGCACCATGTCAAAGACCAAACGAGCCCGTCTGCGTAACCGTAAGATTGGCTTTGTGTTCCAGAGTTATAACCTTTTGCCGAAGACCACGGCTCTTGAGAACGTGGAACTGCCACTGATGTATAACTCGGAGATTTCGGCTTCGGAGCGTCATGAGAAGGCCATTAAGGCATTGCAGGCTGTAGGGTTAGCTGACCGTATGTACCACAAGTCGAACCAGATGTCAGGTGGTCAGATGCAGCGCGTAGCAATCGCCCGTGCCTTGGTGAACGATCCTGCCGTGTTGTTGGCTGACGAGGCCACAGGTAACCTCGACACCCGTACCTCGTTTGAGATGCTGGTGCTCTTTCAGGAACTCTACAGGCAGGGGCATACCATCATCTTCGTGACCCACAACCCTGAGATTGCCGAGTATGCCAGTCGGAATATCAACCTGCGCGATGGTAAGATTCGCGAGGATACCGTCAATTTGAATATTAAATCGGCAGCAGAGTTCCTCGCTCAACTGCCAGCACCACAGGATGATTAAATATTGAACATTAATGAATATATTGAATCTTTTTAAGGTGAGCCTGCGGGCCGTGGCGAATAACAAGATGCGGTCGTTCCTCTCGATGTTGGGTATCATCATCGGTGTGGCTGCCGTCATCATCATGATGAGCATCGGACAAGGCTCGAAGGAGAGCATCCGTGCCGAACTCTCCACGATGGGTACCAACCTGCTCACCATCCGGCCGGGTGCCGATATGCGTGGCGGTGTGCGTCAGGACCCGTCGAGTATGCAGACCCTGAAGATGGCTGACTACGAGCGTATCCTCCGTGAGAAGAAGTTCGTAACGAAGGTGTCACCTGAAGTGACGGCCAGCGGACAGGCAATTTATGGAAACAACAATACCAATGCCTCGATGTATGGCGAGTCGATTGATTATCTCGACATCCGCCAGTGGGTTATCGAGGAAGGGGAATGTTTCACCGAGGAGGATATTAAGAAGGCAGCCAAGGTGTGCGTCATTGGTGCGACCATTGTCAAGGAACTCTTCGGCGAGCATACTGATCCCATCGGCAAGACCATCCGCTTCAAGTCGATTCCTATGCGTGTCGTGGGGGTGCTCAAGTCGAAGGGCTATAACTCTTGGGGTATGGATCAGGACAATGTCATCATCGCCCCTTATACCACCGTCATGAAGCGTATCGCCGCCCAGACCTATTTCTCGAGCATCGTCTGTTCTGCCGTTACGGAGGAACTGTCTGATGCTGCTATAGAGGAACTGACACAGATGCTGCGTGACAATCACAAGCTGAAGGAAGACGCCGATGACGACTTCACAATCCGTTCCCAGGCTGAGATGATGGAGACGATGTCGTCGACGATGGATACGGTGACGATTATCCTCGTCGTGGCAGCAGCTTTCTCATTGCTGGTGGCAGGTATCGGTATTATGAACATCATGCTAGTGTCAGTTACGGAGCGTACGAAGGAGATCGGCCTGCGAATGGCCGTGGGTGCAACGGGGCCTGTCATCTCATTGCAGTTCCTTATCGAGTCGGTATTGATATCGGTGACGGGAGGATTGATAGGTGTCCTTGTCGGGATAGCGGCGAGCAGTGCAGTGTCAGCCATCGGAATGCCGTCGAGTGTGCCGGCCTGGAGCATCTATGTGTCATTTCTCGTCTGCGTGTTCATTGGTGTGCTATTTGGATATATCCCTGCACAGAAGGCTGCCAATATGGATCCGATTGAGGCTATCAGACATGAGTGAGTTATGCTGAACAAGAAGTTAAAAGCCTCCCTGCATGTGGTGTTCTGGGCGTATATGTTCCTCTCGCCGATGCAGTATATGCGTGGTACAGGCATGTCGGTGTTCCAGTATCTGATGAACTGTATGTCACCACTGTTGCTGATGGTGGTGTTCTACGCTAACTTCTTGTGGCTGACACCGCGCTACTTCGTATCAGGCAAGCATCGCTACTATCTGATTATCAATACGATGATGGCTGTCGGCTTCGCTGTCATCCTGCATTACTGGATGGACTATTCACGCGTGCTGTTCCAGCCTGGCGGACTGATGGTCCGGACGTCCGATGCCATCGATGAATTCTTCTTCTATGTGCGTGATATCATCAATTTTGCCATCTTTGCAACCGTTGCCACTTGTATTCGTCTGGCACAGCAGTGGTACTGGGCTGAGAAGGGGCGCAAGGATGCTGAGACAGCCCAGGTTAATGCAGAGTTGAGTAACTTGCGCAACCAGATCAACCCCCATTTCCTGCTCAACACGCTGAACAACATCTATGCCCTGACGGCCTTTGACCAGAAACGCGCCCAGGAAGCTATCCAGCAGCTTTCAGTGATGCTGCGCCACATGCTCTACGATAACCAATTGGATGAAGTATCGCTCGGTGATGAGATACAGTTCATGGAGAACTATGTCAATCTGATGAAGATCCGCCTGCCGCAGAATGTAGATGTCAGGTTCGACAAGCATGTTTCCAAGCCGGAGTTACCGATAGCCCCGCTCATCTTTATCTCGTTGATAGAGAATGCCTTCAAGCATGGTGTCAGCCCGACGAAGCCCAGTTTCATCCACATCTCGATTAGCACGGAAGTGGAGCGTGAAGACGATGGCGGCATCCGCGATATCGTAGAGTTTACCATCGAGAATTCCAATTATCCCAAAAACCAGCAGGACCGTAGTGGTCACGGCATCGGCCTGGAACAGGTTCGTCGCCGTCTGGATCTGACCTACTGGCATCGGAATGTCTGGGAACGGGGTACTACTGACGACAATAAAGTTTATTACTCAAAAGTACGAATTAGAATATGATTATCAATTGTGCCATTATCGACGATGAGCCTCTGGCAGCAGGACTGTTGGAGAGTTATGTCAAAAAGACACCATACCTGAATCTGACGGGTACCTATAATAGTGCTATCATGGCCATGCGCGATTTGCGTGACAATCCCGTTCCACTGCTGTTCCTGGATATACAGATGCCAGAACTAAGTGGTATTGAGTTTGCCAAGATCCTGCCTCACGATACTAAGATCATCTTCACCACAGCCTTTCCCCAGTATGCCATCGACGGCTACAAGGTAAATGCGCTCGACTATCTGTTGAAGCCCATCAGCTATGAGGACTTCCTGCAGGCTGGTGAGAAGGCGCAGGAATGGTATTCCATCATGCAGAAGCAGGAGACCTATCGCAACGACCGCTTTATGTTTATCAAGAGCGAATACAAACTGTTGCGTGTCAGTCTCGATGATATCCTGTATATAGAAGGCCTGAAGGACTATGTGCGCATCTGCCTGAAGTCTGGCGAGAGGATCATGTCGCTGATGAGCATGAAGAAACTCGAGGATTATCTGCCCAAGCCGGAATTCCTGAGGACGCACCGCTCCTATATCGTCCGGATGCCAGAGGTGAGAACCATCGACCGCTTCCGTATTGTCTTTGGCGATATATTCATTCCTATCTCAGATAATTACAAGGAAGAGGTGCAGCAGTATCTTGACAAGCATACGTTGGCTTAATTGACAGTTGATAGTTGTCAACTGCGTTTGGCAAAATCAGACGTTCTTGCTGCCGCCTTTGCAAATAAAATAAAAAATATGCATTGGCGGCAGCAATTTCTTCACTCTTCATTCTTCACTCTACACTTTATTTTGTAACTTTGCGTCCGAAAATGAAACTATTTCTTATTTTAATATCACAATTATGGTAAATTACAAGGATTTGGGTCTCGTGAATACCCGCGAGATGTTTAAGAGAGCAGTTGCCGGTGGCTATGCCATCCCCGCTTTCAACTTCAACACAATGGAGCAGATGCAGGCCATCGTGATGGCTGCTGTTGAGACAAAGTCACCCGTCATCATGCAGGTGTCGAAGGGTGCCCGTAACTATGCCAACGCTACCATCCTCCGCTACATGGCTGAGGGTGCTGTTGCATACGCCAAGGAGTTAGGCTGTGAGCATCCTGAGATTGTTCTCCACCTCGACCACGGTGACACTTTCGAGCTCTGCAAGGACTGTATCGACATGGGCTTCTCTTCAGTGATGATTGACGGCTCACACCTCCCCTACGAGGAGAACGTTGCTCTGGCTAAGAAGGTTGTTGACTATGCTCATCAGTATGACGTGACCGTTGAGGCTGAGCTCGGTGTGCTCGCTGGTGTTGAGGATGAGGTTTCTGCAGCCGAGTCTCACTACACCAAGCCTGAGGAGGTCATCGATTTCGCTACCCGTACAGGTTGCGATTCTCTGGCTATCTCTATCGGTACTTCTCATGGTGCACACAAGTTCACTCCCGAGCAGTGCACACTCGTGAACGGCGTACTCGTTCCGCCCCCATTGGCATTCGACATCCTCGCCGAGATCGAGAAGAAGCTCCCCGGATTCCCCATCGT
>Ga0310786_10001568_pt1 | contig 36780 bp, 38 predicted proteins | sample AusTroGonzalo_MG_FD_203881 | JGI IMG/M metagenome (GOLD analysis project Ga0310786, IMG submission 203881) | Bovine rumen microbial communities from tropical cattle in Woodstock, Queensland, Australia - Gonzalo_03 (v2) (version 2) | ecosystem: Host-associated > Mammals > Digestive system >... | reverse complement strand
CGCACGTGCAGTTCGCAAGAACCAAAACATCCCTGCTGTTATCTATGGCGAAAAGAAAGAACCTGTGTCCATCGAATTGAACGGACGCGAATTTAACATGTTGTTGGTACAACCATCATTGCGAACAAAATTATTTGAAATTACAACTTCTAATGGCAAAGAAGACGCTATGTTGATGGATATTCAATATCATCCAGTGTCTGACAAAGTTGTTCACGTTGATTTCAAACGTATCAATGTCAAAGAACCTGTTCATGTTGTTGTTCCTGTGGAAGTTATCAATGCCGATATTTCCAAAGGTATCAAATTGGGTGGTGTCTTGAACTTTGCTGTTCGTAAAGTTGCGCTGCGTGGTTTGGTAAATGATATGCCAGAAAAAATCACAATCGATTTGGCTAATGTCACAATTGGTGACACTATCCACGGTTCTGATTTGGTATTGCCAAAAGGTATTGAACTTGGTTTGCACATGGCAGATTTGGCTTTTGCAACTATTGGTGGTAAAATGCCAGAAGAAGCAGATGCTAAACAACAAGCTGCTGCTGCACCTGCAAAGAAATAATATCAAGTTTGATATTGAAAAAAATAACCGCCCAAACGGGCGGTTTTTTTGTGAATATTTTCGTGTAATATTTTTATTTTTACCCCCTTGAAACACTGTTTTTTATAACTATATTTCCGTTAAGCGAGAAAACTTTAAGGAGTAAAAATTATGGCAAAAGTATTAGGTATCGATTTAGGAACTACTAATTCCGCCATGGCTTTCATGGACGGAAATGATCCAAAAATTATCGAAAATAGCGAAGGTCAACGTACTACACCTTCTGTTGTTGCAATTACAAGCAACGGCGACCAATTGGTTGGTATTACTGCCAAGAATCAGGCCGTCACAAATCCTGAAAATACAATCTATGAAATTAAACGTTTAATGGGTTTGCGTTTTGACAGCCCTGCGGTTAAGGAAATACAAAAACGCGTTCCTTATAAAATTGTAGCCGGTGATAATGGTGATGCATGGGTTGAAATCGAAGGTAAAAAATATGCACCATCCCAGATTTCTGCAATGATTTTGTCTAAGTTAAAGAAAGACGCAGAGGCGTATTTGGGCGAAACTGTGACAGATGCTGTTATTACTGTTCCTGCATACTTTAATGATTCCCAACGTCAGGCAACAAAAGACGCTGGTCGTATCGCGGGGTTGAACGTTTTACGTATTGTTAATGAACCAACTGCTGCTGCTTTGGCGTACGGTTTGGATAAAGACAAAGACGGAACAATTGCTGTTTACGACCTTGGTGGTGGTACTTTCGATGTGTCCATTTTGGAAATCGTAGACGGTGTTTTCGAAGTTAAATCTACAAACGGTGATACAGAATTGGGCGGATCTGATTTTGATGCGCGCGTTCTGAAATATTTGATTGAAGAATTCAAGGCACAAACAGGTATCGATTTGTCTAACGATAAATTGGCGTTGCAACGTTTGAAAGAAGCTGCTGAAAAGGCAAAAATCGAATTGTCATCAAAGACATCTACAGATATTAACTTGCCTTATTTGACAGCAGATGCAACAGGTCCAAAACATTTCAATATCACACTTACACGTGCAAAATTGGAATCTTTGGTCGCAGATTTGATTGAAAAAACAATTGAACCTTGCAAGAAAGCATTGAAAGACGCCGGTCTTACAACATCACAAATCAACGAAGTTATTTTGGTTGGTGGACAAACACGTATGCCAAAAGTTGTTGAAACTGTGAAAGAATTCTTTGGCAAAGAACCACACAAAGGCGTTAACCCTGATGAAGTAGTTGCATTGGGGGCCGCAATTCAAGGTGGTGTTTTGAAAGGCGAAGTCAAAGACGTATTGTTGTTGGATGTGACACCTTTGTCCCTTGGTATCGAAACTTTGGGCGGTGTGTTTACACGTTTGATTGACCGTAATACAACAATTCCAACCAAAAAATCACAAATCTTCTCTACTGCTGAAGATAATCAATCTGCTGTAACAATTCGTGTGTTCCAGGGCGAACGTGATATGGCGGCAGATAACAAATTGCTTGGTCAATTTAATTTGGAAGGTATTGCACCTGCCCCACGCGGTATGCCACAAATCGAAGTATCTTTTGATATCGACGCAAACGGTATCGTTCATGTGTCTGCAAAAGATAAAGGAACAGGTAAAGAACAAGCCATTTCGATTAAATCTGACGGTGGTCTGTCCGAAGACGAAATCAAACGCATGGTTGATGAAGCCGCTGCTAACGCTGAAGCCGACAAAAAGAAAAAAGAATTGGCAGAGGCAAAAAATACAGCAGAAACCGCAGTGTTCAGTATTGAAAAATCATTAAAAGAACATGGTGATAAAATCAGTGCTGAAGAACGCGAAGCTATCGAAAATGCGAAAAAAGAATTGTCTGATGAATTGGCAAAAGCAGAAGCAACTGTTGAATCCTTGAAGGCAAAGACAGAAGCATTGACTGAAAAAGCCATGAAGTTGGGCGAAGCGGTCTATAAAGCTGCCCAAGAAGCACAAAAACAAGAATCAGAAAAAACAGCAGAATCTGGCGAAAACAAAGATGCCAAAGATGCAGATTTTTCTGAAAAATAAATGTTTCCTTCCTTATAAAAACCGAGCTTAGCTCGGTTTTTTATTTCTTTTTTTCACCGATATATATACCGGTGTCTGTGGCAATACGTAACAGAATATCATTTGATTCAACATAAGCGTTTGATGTTATTGCGCCGGTGATATGGGGGTCTTTTTGTGGTTTGCCAGCATTAAAGAAGTCGTTCAATGATACTGTTTTGTATTCACCGTTTTGCAGAACGGTCATCACATATGTTTCGTTATTTTCAATCGCTTTTAATGCGGTGTCAGCGAAGCCTGATGCCAATATTCTGTCTGTTGCTACTGTGTCGCCTGCCCTTTGGATGTGTTCTGGGAAAGCGGTTCTGTTCGGAATGTTTGCATTGTTCAACGCACGCGATATCATATCTGCTGGTTTCCCCGAATGTCCACGAATTGATATTCCTTCGGATACCAAAATAATTCCGTAATCGCGTTTAGATTGTTTTATGTGTTTAACCAAATTATCAACGTCAAATTTTATTTCTGGAATTAATATTGCGTCTGCACCAACCGCAACACCCGCATTTAATGCCAATTTACCGCAGTCGCGTCCCATAGTTTGGACAACAAACCAGCGATGATGACTGCGTGCAGTTAATAATAATTGGTCGCAATAAGAAACCAGTTGTTGTACAGCAGTGTCAAAACCGATAGTTTTATCTGTCAAAGGAACATCCATATCTATGGTCTTAGGAATACACACTAATGACACGTCGCTGTATATTTCGCGATATGTGTGGGCCAAAGATAAACTGCCGTTACCGCCAATTAAAACCAAAGCATCAAGGTTTAAGCTTTGTAAAGATTTTTTCAATTTTTTGTTGAAAGTGTTTAATTTTCCGGCACGTGCAGACGATATAAAGTTTTCTGCACCAGAATGTCCGTTGGACAAAATGCTGCCTGCCAGGTGCGATGACACAAATTGAAAAGTTTCGTTTGTTAAATCGACTGTTTTTGCAGGAACGCAACAAAGGCCGTCTGTGCCGTCTTGTATACCAATGACGTCCCATTTTCTTTGAGTGCATCCATCAACAATGCGTTGAATAACAGTGTTCAATCCGGAACAGTCCCCACCAGTTGTTATTATACCAATTTTTTTACGCGCCAATTTTATCTCCTGTTGTTTTTTTGTCCCTGTTATTATATCATAAAAGTCTTGACAAATAAACATATTTTGCAATAATTTTGTCAAAGAAAATAAACCTAGGAGTATGATGATGGCGTCAACCAATATTGGAAAAACAAAACGTAGTACAGATGATTTGATAGATAATGCAGTTAACCGTCAACAAGACTGGTTGGAAAACCGTCGTGCGTTTACGCGTAAGTTCTTGCAACGCTTTAATGTGTTCAAAAAAACAGAACAAGAACCAAAACCAAGTGTTGTTAAGACAAATCAAAAACAACCATCCAGAAACAGACGTATTTTGCGCGCATATTGGTTTCCAATTGTTTGTGCCATGTTGGTTGTCTTAATAGCTGTATTTGTTATGTTGTTCAAAATAAATACACCTGTAAAAGTTATTGCGCCTGCAGTTCCAGAACCTGTCATCAGACAAGTAAAGAATACAGAAAAGTACACTACTCCTTCGTTTGACTTGGTTCGTATTGAAAAATCAGGAAATATTATTGTTGCCGGTCGTAATGTTCGCGAATCTAATATTTCTGTTGTTATCAACAAAAAAGTTGTTGCAACAGAACACACTAACAAAGACGGAGAATTTGTGTATGCGCCAAGTGAAGCGTTGAAACCTGGCAATTATGTGATTTCATTGATTGATACAGACAAGAATATTAAATCGGCTGATTCTGTATTTGTTTATATTTCCGAACAAGGGTACAGAAACTCTGTGTCTTTGTTGATGACTAAAAACGGCAGTAAAATCATGCAAGCCCCTGTTCTGATGGATGGCGATTTAGTTGTGTCCAAGATAGATTACATGGACAATGGTCGTATGGTTGTGACAGGTAAAGCATTACCAAGATTGCGTGTGTCTTTGTCTTTGAATGATAAATACATCGGTTTTGCACGCGTGTCAGATTATAAAAACTTTGGTTTGGGTGCAGATATTGGTAAACTGGAAAGTGGCAAAGAATATAAATTGAATATTCGTTTGCATGATGGCGAAGGTACCACAATAGCCAATGTTGAACATAACTTTGTTATGCCAGAAATGACAGGTGATGATGATACTTTCTATACGGTTCGTCGTGGCGATTGTTTGTGGATAATCGCACGTAATTTTTTGCGTCGAGGCATATTGTTTACTATGATTGCAGAACGCAACAATATTAAAAACCCAGATTTGATTTTCCCAAATCAGAATTTACAAATACCAGTAAAATAAAAAAGGCAAAGCCATGAATTTCTATTCAGAAAATTGGGATGAAGCAACACAAAAATTTATCCGTAATGCAAGTGGCAAAGGGGTGTTGTCTTTTTATAAAACACCAAAGATGGAATATGAAATATCGTGCGTAACAATTGGCAACGGTGATGATAAAATGGTTCTTAATTCGGGTGTCCATGGCGTCGAAGGATATTTCGGCAGTGCCGCTCAAAATATGTTTTTATCAAAGATGTTGTCCAAAGTATCAAATCGTGCCTTAGACAAGTTTTCTATTGTTCTGATTCATGTGATTAATGGTTGGGGAATGCAAAACCGTATGCGTGAAGTTTTTGATAAGAAAAATGGTGGTTTGATAGATTTGAACAGAAACTTTGGCATAGATTTTTCCAAACCAGAAAAATTACCAAGCAATCCAAAGTATGCAATCGCGCATCCTGTATTATTATCAAAACCAGATAAAATTATAAAAAAAGAAGCGATAAAGAAATTCAGACAAGAACACTTGAAAGATGGTGTTTGGGCGGCGATAAGTAATGGCCAATATTATGAACCATATGGTTTGTTTTATGGTGGCAGTGAACAGTTGCCTGAAAATGCGACAACCATGAGAATATACGACGATATAATGGGAAATAACGCAAAGTCTTTGATTTCGGTTGGTTTGCATACAGGACTTGGACGATTTTATCGTAAACGTGCCGAAGTGACAAGTTCTTTGTTGGTATCACACCCTGAAATGCACAAAAACACTGTTTTCTTTAGAGAATCTTTGGTGCCACATATATCTGTTGAACCAGATAATAATGCGGTTAACGGCCCTACTCTTTTGGGTGATTTAGTGGATTGTCTGGAAAATCGTTATAAACACATGGGGGTACCTGTTTATACCGCTGATTTTGAGATAGGAACCGGAGAGTTTCCAATAATGTCGCCTATATACAAGCGTATGGATATGGGGGATGCACGTTATGACTTGTTGCATAGTGGTAAAATAAACAATGAAACATGGGCTAATTTGACAGAAAGTTGGTATCCTTCTGACCAAAGATGGAAAAACGCTGCTTTGCGACATGTTGAAGTATTATTTAATGATATAATTAATTATATGAACACTGTTTCAAGATAAAAAGGTGTTAAAAATGAACGAACAAAAAAGATCTTTTGAAGAATATAAGAATCCAGAAGTTTCTGAACAAAAGTTAGATGCAACAGACTTAAGTTTGCAAATGACGTCTTTTTTGCGCAGCGTCAAAGTGGCGCCATCTGATTGGATTTTGGTTGATAAATTGATTAAACAAATTAACAAACCAAAATACAATGTTTCGCGCAAGGTCTTTCGTAGCGTACAAAGAAAATTTGAAACTGTGCAGGATAAATATCAAAGAGGCTAAATATGACTAAATTTATACATCGTACACCTCGTTGTGTGTCATATGTGGGACATGTTGGGAATTCTATTTCTGAACAAACAAGATACTATAATTCTATTGTCAATGAAATACACCGTGTTCGTTCGTCGCGTGCCGGAACAAAGTCCAAAGAAGATGAAAAACGATTGATGAATATGTTGGAAAAAGTAGGAAGCACAAAATGTATCAATGCCCGGTTGAAACACGAAGTGCATAAAATTGTTGATGAAATGAAAACGAAGTATCGCTAGCAAACTTGAATCAATTCAGAATAAATATCAAAGAGGTTAAAACGCCAAAATTTAAGTTTTTTATAGAACACCGTTCAAATCGCGCAAGGTCTTTCGTAGTATACAAAGAAAATTTGAAACTGTGCAGGATAAATATCAGCGGTAAAAACAATAGTTTTTAATTTCTGGACATTCCAAAGATAATAATATATCATGCTGTCTGTTGCGGGCATGGTATAATGGTAGAACGAAAGCTTCCCAAGCTTTAGACGAGGGTTCGATTCCCTTTGCCCGCACCAAAAATGAGGCCGACCATTGTGGTCGTATTTTTTTCTTTTGCGGTCAAAAAGTATATTGACACGGTCACAGTTTTTTTGTAATAATTTTCGTATAAAAATTTTTGACATTAAAAGGCGTAGGATATGACCAATAATGAAATCAAAAATACTCTGAAAGATGCCTGCCGTTTGGTTAACACGATGGATAAAGCGCATGCAACAGATTTGCTAAAGATTCTTATAGACGCACAGGGCAAAAAAGACTGTGCGTCTTTTCTTTTTATAGATATACGAAAAACTGTTAAAAGATTGTTAAACGAATTTATAAAAATGGATCATATAAGCAATTGTTTGACCCGCAAACATATGAAACAGATTTTTATGTTGATGGGTGATTACAAGGTTTATCCTGTATGCAAATTGTGTGGAAAACCGATTGAGATATGCTCTGATAATCAAAAACACAAAGAACAATTGAAGAATATGGCTTTTTCGTGGGATCATCAGATTCCAAAATCAAGGGGTGGCAGTTATGATTTGGCAAATCTGCAACCTACACACAAAATATGTAATAACAAGCGCGGGACAAAGCCGTTATACAGCAGACATTATAAAATCAAAATGAAGATGAATATCAATATTGATGTTGTGGTTTCTGTGGACGGTCAAAACCCGCGGTATCGTCCGACTGGTTTTGGTTTGCGCAAACAAGATGCTTGGTGCCACAAACAATGTTGCCAAAAACAACGATAAATGGTAATAAATATTTGACTTTTGACAAATTTTGATACATAATTTGCCTGCAAATCCCAAAGATTGCTATTATTGAACACCCTGTGTGCGGTATGCACAAGGAACATCAACCGGCGAGTTTTCGCTCTTGATGAATGTTTTTTTTGTGTGGTTTTTGGGAAACAAGATAACAAACAATCAAGGAGCAAATAAAATGGCAACAGTTATCAGATTGGCACGTTATGGTGCAAAAAAACGTCCTTATTATCACGTAGTGGTTACAGATTCTCGTAACGCACGTAATTCAGGGGCAATTTTGGAAACAGTTGGTAAATACAACCCAATGTTGGCAAAAGATGATGCAAAACGCGTAGTTTTGGATGTTGAAAAAATCAAAGCATGGATGGCAAAAGGTGCAAAACCTTCTGATCGTGTTTACAAGTTCTTAGCAAACGCAGGATTGGTTGCTGTAAAACCTGTTCCAAATCAAACAAAAAAGAATCTGCCTTCTGAAAAAACTCAGATGAAAGCAAAAGATAAAGCTGAAAAATTGGCAAAAATAGCAGAAGAAAAAGCCGCTGCTGAAGCTGCTGCGGAAGCACCTGCTGAAGAACCTGTTGCTGAAACACCTGCAGAACCAGTTGCAGAACCAGTTGCAGAATAATGTTTTTTTAAGGATGTTATAGAGGTTTTTTCTATGATGACCGGTAAAAAAACTCCTTATGTTGTGCCAGAAACTTTTGTTATAAGAGTTTCTGGCAATAACATGTTGGCTTCGTCTTCACCAATAAAACACGATTTTTGTCCGGAAACTATATGTCCTTTTAATAAGAAGTGGTGTATAGATAAACAAAAGCGTTTTGATGCGTGGCGCGAAGCGGTTCGGTATTTAGCACAAAATCGCATTGACAAAATGTTTTTTACGTCCGATAATATGTTCCTTGGATGTCCGCACAAGTATAAAGTTTTGTGTGCTCAATATGAACAAAAACAACGGGGGTAAAGATGTTTGGAAACAAAGAAGTAAAGAAATCTTATGTTATGCCAGAAGTACAAGTATTTCATGCTGAACCTTGTTCCGTTTTAGCAGAAAGCGGAATTGACGCAGAAAGATATAACTATCTTTGTCCATATATGCCGGAAACCAGATGCAGAGACTATAATTATTCTGTGCGTCACAAGCACGGTATCTTTTCTAAAGCTTCAAAGATTCCTGAATATTTGAGGATTTCTACAAAAAGCAAGGAAGAATGTGCGCTCAAAAACGTTTGTGAAAAATACAAAGCGTATATCGAACTTACAAAAAATGAAAGACAGTACTAAGATTTTAGTAGGTAAAATTGTTGCGCCCCAAGGAATTCGTGGTGAATTTCGGGTGCAAAGTTTTGCCGAAAAACCAAACGACTTTAAGTCTTTTCAAATAGTTTGTGATAAGTGCGAAAGTAAAGAGTTTCACTTTGTTCGTACATTAAAGCAAAATGTTATTATCGCAAAGATAGATGGTATAAATGACAGAACCACGGCGGAGTCTTTGCGTGGAACAGAACTTTTTGTTCTGCGCGACGATTTACCAAAATTAAAGTCTGATGAATATTATCAATCTGATTTAATAGGTTTTGATGTCGTTCGTGATGGTGTAAAAATTGGCGCGGTTGACGGTTTCCAGAACTTTGGTGCCGGTGATATCATAGAACTTGATAATGGCAAAATGGTATCTTTTATCGGTGCAGATGTTAATATAGATGAAAAAATAATAACGGTGTTATGATATGAAAAAAATAGAAGATAGTTTTTCGCCTAAACCATTTATACTTGGTAATATAATTGCAGGGTTTGCAAAAGTATACACACCAAGCAGATCTATCGAAATTGACAATAAAGATAACCGTTTTTGTGTATGTACGCATTTGTGTGATTTGTTTTTGACCTATCCTGTTACAGATTGTGGAGTTCGTTGTATCCCTAAAAACGCGCGTTGTAAATTTGGTGGAAAATGCCACGGCAGTCGTATATTGAAAAATGGGAGTCCAACGAGAAAGAATATTGATTTGCCATATAGATATGTGCGTATTGTTCGTAGTTCAGAAAGATAAAATGTTGCAAAATAAAGGAAAAATAATGTCATCAAATCAGTCTTTTATAATAGATTTGCCACTTGTTAGCATAGATTGTAAAGACAATTTTGCATCTCTTTATTTTGACGGTTGTCCATTAAAAAAATATTTAGAATCTGGCGAATCCGTGTATGTTGCATTTCCTTTAAATAGAAAGTTAGTGCCAAATACAAACGATTTGTCTGCGGCATGTGCAGACATCGCCAAAATACGTAAAATTTGTGAAAATTGTCAGATCAAAAGCAAGGTTCGTTAAATGCACTTTAATATACTGACTGTTTTTCCAGAAATGTTTCCAGGCACCCTTGCGGGTGGCGTGGTTGGACGTGCCTTGGACAAAGGGATATGGTCGTATAATGCTGTTAATATTCGTGATTTTGCCATAAATAATTACGGCAGTGTTGATGATGAGCAATTTGGTGGTGGTGCGGGTATGGTTATGCGTCCTGATGTGCTGGGAAACGCCATAGATTCCATTGAAAAACCAGGAAAAATCATATTTTTTTCGCCACGCGGTAAACAATTGAATCAAAAATTAGTGCATGAATATTCTAAATATGATACAATGACCCTGCTCTGTGGTCGTTACGAAGGTATAGATCAACGAGTTATCGACGAATATGATATTGAAGAAGTATCTATTGGCGATTATGTTTTGTCTGGGGGCGAATTGGCTGCGCAAGTTTTTATTGACAGCGCGGTTCGTCTGTTAGATAATGTACTCGGTGGCGGGTTGGAATCAACCCAAAACGAAAGTTTCGAAATCGGCGGGCTTGAATGGCCATTATATACCCGTCCGTCAGTATGGCGTGGACATAAAGTCCCAGAAGTCCTGCTGTCCGGTCACCATGGCAATATCGAACGGTGGCGGAAACAACAATCGGACGAAATAACAAAAGAACGTCGTCCGGATTTAATAAAGGAAAATGAAAATGAGCATAATTAAAAAAATTGAACAAGAACAAGTTGCTAAATTGAAAGGCAACAAAGTTATCCCTGCTTTCAAGGCTGGTGATACAGTTAAAGTTCATGTAAAAATTAAAGATGGTGATAAATTCCGTATCCAAGTATTCGAAGGTGTTGTTATTGCACGCGATGGTGGAACCGGAAACAATGCTTCTTTCACTGTTCGTCGTGAATCTTATGGCGTCGGTGTAGAACGTAAATTCCCATTGTATACACCAGCAATCGAAAAGATTGAAAAAGTTCGCGTCGGTAAAGTCCGTCGTGCGAAATTGTTCTTCTTGCGTGGTTTGTCTGGTAAGAAAGCTCGTATTGTTGAAGATTTGTCTGCTAAAGCTAAAAATAGCGCGGCGGATAAATAATTTTATCAAAGGGGGTGTTAGGATGAGCATTACAAAATTGTTTTGTTTGTTTGTAGCACCCCTGTTTTTATTGTCAAATTCCCCTGCTTTTGCATATGTTGAAAAAGATGTTGCGGTATTGCGTATTATGAACAAAGCCGCAGGTAAAACACAAGTTGTTCCTGTCAAGGTCGGTAGTAAAAAACAATATGATGGATTGAATATAAAGGTCAGAAATTGTAAGCAAAGCGATCCTTTTGATGCAGAAAACTTTTTTGCTTTTCTTGAAATATATACAAAAACAGATGAAAGAATTTTTAGTGGCTGGATGAACCGCAATGAACCAGGACAAAATCCATTGCAAAATGATACATACGATGTATGGCTTGAAAAGTGTGAGTAAACAATGACTAAAAACACAAAAATACAAAAAATAAAACTGTTTGTAAAAGCATCAATTATTATTGTTGTGTCGGCTGTGTTTGTTGTGTTGGGTATATTTATTCGTCCGGTGACTACATTTGAAAATGCACATATGAAAAAATGGTTGGTTTTGAACGAACAACAACGTGCAGAGACTGTTAATCGTATTGTTAAGAATACTGAAAATGAAGAATTGCTTCTGAAATGTGTGGACAAGATTGCAAATTTGCCGGATTCCAATGAAATGTTAATAAGAGATGCTGTTGCTATCTGTTATAGTGGAATCCAACTGAACGCACGACCAAATGAAAAATAAATTATTTTTATTGATACTTTTTCTTGTTTGTGGATGTGTTGCTGAAACACCTCGTTATATTGGCGAACAATACCTTGATGCAAAATATATGTTTAATCCGTTGGGTGAAGAAAAAGCACCTGATACCGATCCGTTAATACGATCAGATGGTTTTGATTGCGTGACATTTGTTGAAACTTCGTTAGCGGAGAGTAATGTTGAAAAATTAAGTAAAATCAGATACAAAAACAACAAAGTTGATTTTGTTTATCGTAATCATTTTATAGAATCTGATTGGTTAAAAAATAATAAATCACTTGTTGAAAATGTAAGTAATTTATATGCAAAAACCGCAATCCGTCATGTTGTCATAGATAAAAAATCTTGGTTCAAAAGGGTTCATAATATTGATACAGATTTCCAAAAACAAACAGTTGATATAGAATATATACCATATAAAAATTTATCAAAAATAGATATACAATCGCCATTAATTGTGCTATTCATACATGATGGAAACGGTTTGCAAAAGAAAATAGGAACCGATTTAGCGGTTGTGCATGTGGGCTTTTTGTTGCCAGGAAACATACTGCGTCATGCATCCAGTGATTATGGACGCGTCATGGACACTGATTTTGAGGCATATGTTAACAAACGCAGACAAAACAAACATAACCTTGGAATAGCATTGGTGAAAATAAAATGAACGACGAAAAAATTATTATAACTGATATGGGCGCAAGCAATGAACATAAGGCTTCTGGTAAGTCGGTGTTGTGTTTGGGAATAGAGTCTTCGTGTGACGAAACCAGTGCCGCCATTGTAGATAGCGATAGAAATATTTTATCTCATATCATATATTCTCAGATTCCAGAACACCAAAAATATGGCGGTGTTGTTCCAGAATTGGCAGCGCGCGCACATATTTTGGCGATAGACGAAGTTATAAAATTAACTCTTGAACGTGCAGGCAAAACAATTGAAGATATTGATGTGGTCGCGGCAACTGCGGGGCCTGGATTGATAGGTGGTGTTTTGGTTGGCTGGATGGCTGCAACTGGTATTGCAAATGCAACACAGAAGCCTCTGATTGCTGTTAACCATTTGGAAGGTCATGCACTTGTTCCGCGTCTTAAAGCTGCGTCAGCCAGCGATTCTTCAACTAATATTGATGTAGAGTTTCCGTATTTGTTGATGTTGGCTTCTGGTGGACATTGCCAGATATTATTGGTGCATGGTGTCGGCAAATATGAGTTAATCGGTCAAACGTTAGATGACAGCGCAGGTGAAGCGTTTGATAAAATATCAAAAATGTTGGGACTTGGTTATCCTGGCGGTCCAGTTGTCGATAAACGTGCACAAATGGGTAATGCAAAAAGATTTCATTTCCCGCGTCCTTTGTGTGATAAACCTGGTTGCGACTTCTCGTTTTCCGGTATAAAAACTGCAGCACGTATGTTGTTGGACAAAACACCACAGTCAGATATAGATGAAACATTTATAAATGATTTTTGTGCATCTTTTCAGAGCGCGGTTGTTGATTGTATAACAAATAGATTGAGTAACGCTTTGCGCGATGAACGTGTTGTAAAAGCTAACCCAAAAACAATGGTTGTTGCAGGCGGTGTCGCTAAAAACAGTGCTGTGCGTGCAGCAATGGAAGATTTAGCTAATAAATCAAAAATGTTGTTTGCTGCGCCTCCAATGAATTTGTGCACAGATAACGGTGCAATGATTGCGTGGGCAGGATTAGAAAATTATCGTATTGGAAATATCGTTCGTGAACCTGTTGCGCCCCGCCCTCGCTGGCCGTTGACTGAATTGTAAAATGTGATATAATACAAGCCATGACACCGGATAAAGAAAAAATTTATAAAAATGCTACAAACAAATTGTTAGCCATCATTGATCAAATGGGAATGGCCAAGATTCAACGTATGCGTGCGAAAAATTTGGCACTCTATTTTCGTGATTCTTTCAAATTGCCAGAAGTACAACACGAGACTTTTTGGACGGATTTAGAAGAAAATATGAACGCCTTCAATTATTATTCTGATGGTTTTTGTCGTGCATCCAGTGTTAATTTTGCTTTGATGATGGGTGGACAAAAAGAATGGAAACTGATGTATATTGATAAACTGTCATGGACGTTTGGGCCACATCATTATTTGTTGCATACCCCATCGAAAACGATTTTAGATTTAACTTATGATCAATATACTAATGTGGGAATAAGTGTTCCATATTCTTTGGGAAAACCTATAGAACTTGAATTCAGGGACGAAGACATAGCGTTGCGTTTTGCGGAGTCTTTGCGGTTAACATCGTTGTTGGAAAATAACCAAAAAGGTTGATTGTGCTACAAAAACCAGAACCTTTTGTTAAACCAGATATGATATTCAGCGTAAGCGATGCGTCTGCGTTGCTTAAAAAGGTTGTAGAAACGGCTTTCTCTGAAATTCGTATTCGCGGTGAATTGTCACAGATAACACATGCAACATCTGGACATTTGTATATGACCATAAAGGATACTAATGCTGCGATAAATGCGATTATTTGGCGTGGAACTCCGGTTAATTTCAGGTTGGAAGAAGGCGCGGAAGTTATTATAACAGGACGTTTTACAACCTATCCTGCACGCAGTAATTATCAAGTTATAATCACTTCAATTGAAATGGCAGGGGTTGGTGCGATTCTGAAAATGCTGGAAGAAAGAAAGCAAAAATTGGCACGCGAAGGCTTGTTTGATGCGTCGCGCAAAAAAACGTTGCCTCGTTTTCCGCAAACAATTGGTGTTGTAACCAGTCCAACCGGGGCGGCATTTCAAGATATTCAGAATCGTTTGCGCGAAAGATTCCCCGTAACTGTATTGCTTTATCCTGCCACAGTTCAAGGCACAACCGCTGCTGCTGAAATTGCTGCGGGTATCGAATATTTTAATCGTATGAATAATGTGGATGTTATTATCGTGGCACGTGGCGGTGGTGCGTTGGAAGATTTGTTGCCTTTTTCTGAAGAAGTTGTTGTACGGGCTGCAGCAAATAGCCATATACCACTTATATCGGGTGTTGGACATGAACCGGATTGGATGTTGATTGATTTTGCGGCTGATGTTCGTGCGCCTACTCCGACTGGTGCCGCAGAAATGGTTGTGCCAACAAAAATATCCCTTGTTCAAGAATTGGATAATTTGTCGCACAGATTAAATACTGCTTTTACTACGCATTTGGTTAATTTGAAACGCAATTTGGTTTCTGTGAAGCTTAAAAGTCCGAAACAGGTTTTAATGGAACAATCTCAAAGGTTGGATGATTTGAGTCGCACTATGAATATTGTCATGGATAAAAAGTTGCAATATGTTCATCAAAGAATTGAATTAATGTCGCGTTTCCCAATGATATTAACGAACAGGCTGACTGTGTTGAATCAATCGGTTAATCATATGGGGCAAATGTTAAATTCGTTATCTTATAAAAACGTGTTGCAGCGTGGCTATGCGATTGTTCGTGACAGAGATAATAAAATTGTAAGCACTACTTCTTCGGTTCCTGCATCTATTGAATTTGCAGACGGCTTGTTGAAACTTAATGCTTAATCAATAATTTTGCACTGGCAATTGATTCTGGGGTTATTTTTGTACCACTGATTATGCGCGCAATTTCATTTATTCTATCTTCGCCAGATATTTCATCAACGTTGGTTATTGTTGAATTGTTATCACTGTGTTTAGAAATCTTGAAGTGTTTGTCCGCATAACCTGCAACCTGAGCAGAGTGAGTAATAACCAACAATTGTTCGTTTTGAGCCAGTTTGTTCAATCTTTCGCCAACAGCAGATGCTGTCGCCCCGCTTATTCCAGTATCTAATTCGTCAAAAACAATAGTTTTCTTGTTGTTTGGGTTGTTCAATGCAACGCGTAAAGCCAACATAAAACGCGATAATTCACCACCTGATGCGATTTTGTGCAACGGCGCAAAAGGTGTGCCAGGGTTAGTTTTTATCATAAACACAACGTCGTCTGTGCCGTTTGTGTTTGCAGGAGTTTGTTGAATGTCAACCATAAAATCAGCGGACCCAAGTTTCAAGTCTGGCAACTCCATTAATATCTGTTTGCGTAATTGTTCTGCTGCCCTCTTTCTTAAATCGCTTAATGCATGGGCGTGCTCAACAAAAATTTTAGAGTACATATCGACCGCATTTTTGCATTTTTTCAATTCTGCATCACTGTTATCTATGGCGTTTAATTGATTTTCCATTTCTGACAATTTTGCGGGCAGTTCATCTGCGGTGCAACGGTGTTTTCTGGCAGCCCCGCGGATAGCAAACAGTCTTTCTTCAACAGAATCAATGTCGTCAATGTTTGTGTTTTCAGGATGTATTTGTTCACTGATTTCTGCCACACTTGATGCAGCATCGTATAGTTTGTCGATGGTTTCAGAATACGGATTCGGTTCTGTTTTTATGCGTTCCAAGATGTGTGCGACAGAACAAATTTGTTCATCCAATGAATTACCGTTGTTTTTCAGAATGTCCAAAGCATCATTTAAAATACCTGCATTTTTTTCTGCATCCATCATCTTGGCACGCTTTGTAGCCAATTCCTCTTCTTCCCCGATTTGTGGATTAAGGTTGCGTAATTCTGATACGTTGTGTTCCAAAAAATCGCGTTCGTTTTCCGATTTTTCAAGTATTTCGGTTAGTTGTTTTAATCTTTGCTGGGCGTCGTGCAAATCTTTGTAGGCCGATTTTGTTTCAGATGAAACAGCATCAAAATCTGTGTAATTTAATTTTGCGTATTCGTCTAACGATGTTAGATGTGTTGCTGTGTCCAAAAGTGAATGATTTTCAAATTGTCCATGAATTTCGACAATCTCGTCACCTATTTGTTTTAATGTTTTTACGGATACAGGAATATCGTTAATCCAGGCCCTGCTTTTTCCATCAGCGGATAAAGTGCGACGCAAAATCAGACCGTCATCAAAATCTATACCGTTTTCGTTCAATATTTCTTTTGCTTTATCGTTAACAAAATCAAACTCTGCTGTTACAGACGCGGTGTCGCAACCAGAACGAATTAATCCTGTATCGGAACGTGCGCCCAACGCCAAAGACAAAGCGTCAAGTAAAATACTTTTTCCTGCGCCTGTTTCACCGGTCATAATATTAAGGCCCTTGCCGAACCCTAGATTCAGTTTTTCAATTAATACTATGTTTGAAACGTATAAGCTTGTTAACATGCCCGAATTATAGCTAAAAAAATAATAAAAATTCAATTAAATAATTTTTTCTAGAACCCAATCGTGCAACCATAAAATATAGCCGCTGATTTTATAATTTGGGTACGCAGAATGCAATAATTCTGCATATTCTTGTAATTGTTTTTTATACTTGTCAACAAAGGTGGTTTTATCTGTGTCGGTTTTATAATCTATAAAATCTATGGTTTTTGTTTCGTGATTTATTAATAATCTGTCGATTCTGCGGCTTACAAAATGACCATGAAGTTGACCAGCGATGGGAACTTCTGTTTGTGCGGTTTTTGTAAAGAAAGATTGTAAATCTGGGCGGTTTTCAATAATTTTTATAATATTGGTATCGCCTGTTGAACAATCTTTGTCGACAATCGTACGCTGTAAAAGCGTGTGCATGTGTGTTCCTGTGCTGATTGCAAAATCTTTATTCTTTGCACCAGTTAAAAAATTTACCAAGCTCTGTGCCATTTGTAATCCGTATAGTGTCATTGTTAATAAATAGTTTTTGTGCGCGACTAAAAATATTCCATAATTGTTTGTGCCAAACCAGCTCTGGTGCGCGATCCATATTACAACCATATACGTATAATTCATCGCGGGCGCGAGTCATTGCAACATACAATAAACGATAGTATTCTGCGATTTGGTCGTCTTTGTTTTTGTATATAATTGGTTGTAAGTTTTCGCTGGATGCTGTTTTCCAAAGCCAAACATCGTATTTTGGATTGTTGTGTAAATGATTTGCATTCAATACCGTTTCTGGTTTTGGAAAAGTTAATGTGTCTATCAGAAAAACAACTGGCGCAGCTAACCCTTTGCTACCGTGCACGGTCATTATACGTACTCCTTGACTGGCATCCATGTCGCGCTTGATTTCGCTGTCGCCAGTAATAAACCATTTTAGGAAATGGTATAATGTTCCGGATTGTGTGCGTTCATAAGCCAAACACATGGTTAAAAATTCTTCTATTGGATCTATTGCTTGTTTGCCAAGGGCGGATATGATTTTTCTGCGTGAATTATTTTTATTCAGAATATAATTGAAGAATGAATACGGAGCTAATTTTTTTGATTGTTCTATCGTGTCAACAAGGTCGGTATAAATGTCTGGTGTTTCGACTTTTAAAACGTCAAAAATACTCGCTTTTTTATCGGTATTTTTTATTTTGCATAAATTAAAAATATTCTGTTCTTTCAATTGATAAAACGGACTTTTTAATACACAACATAAACTATAGTCATCGGAAGAATCAATACAGAATCTAATCATGTATAACATGTCTTTGATGGCGGGAAATTCTGGTAATTTTATTCTGTCGTTACCGGCGATATCTATGCCACGTTTTTTTAATGTGTTTGATAACAAATTAACAAATGCTCCGCGTTTTTGGACAAGCACCATAATATCTTTTGGAGTATGACCGCCCTGCACCAGTTCTTCAATTTTGTCGGCAATCATATTCGTGTAAAGTTTGTTCTTTTCATTGCCAGTTTTGTCGGTCTTGAATGTGTTGTGTATTTCTACTAACCCTTGGTCTTTTGTTCTGAAACATTTGTGTTTATTGTTGTAAAAACCTGTTTTTTGCACAATTTCTGGACAATCAAAAAATGCATCTACTGTATCCAGTATTGGTTTTACAGAACGAAAACTTTGATCCAAAGCGACTTCTTGAATACTTCTGTAATTCTGTTTGATTTGTTCTGCGATTGCTTCGCGACTTAGTGCAAAAGCACGAGGATCGGCGTTTTGGAACCCATAGATAGACTGTTTTGTATCTCCCACCACAAACAGAGACCGATTGTTTTTTGTGTCGCCATCTGTAAAAAAATCACCAGCCAACATACGTAAGATGTTCCATTGTTGTGGGCTTGTGTCCTGAGCTTCATCAACTAATATATGAGATAAAGAAACGTCCAGTTGTGATAAAACCCAACCCATAACATCTGGTTTTTCGAACAGTTTTTGTGTGTATAAAATTAAATCCTCAAAATCGAGCAGATTACGTTCTTGTTTCTTTGTTCGGTAAGTGTTTGCAAAATCCATCGCCAAATCAAAAAGCGCAACAGTATCTGTAAAAATACCAGTGTTTATAAGGTTTTGTTGTGTTTTGTATACGCGTTCTGCTTCTTTCACAAAACACTCGTTTTTCAACACGTTTTTTATAATAGTATTATCGTTTGTTAAATACGCAGATTTATATTTTTCGAAACTTATAGTATTGTTAATAAATTGTTCAGTGAAATCGATAATGTTTTGTATATAATGCACGGGCTTTTTTGTGTTTTTCTGTATGTCTTGTGCAAAGTCCAAGATTTTTGGCAGGTAATTTGGTCTGAAATCTGGGTTTAAGTCATTTTCGATTTTCAATATTTTTTGCGTATTTTCAATGAAGTATTCGCGATATTTGTAAACGTCATCCACTTGAAAAAAAGAACGATAACGTGACAGTAATAAATCACGCAATTCATCCAAAAAGTATTCTGATTTGATATCTGTTATGCGGTTAAAAGCATTCATGGTATGTTGCATATCTGTTGTACCATGAAAAGATTTAGATATCATTGTATCAAAAGTGTCTTGCAACAAAACCGATTGCGCAGCACCAGACACCAGCGACCAAGATGGTGATATACCTGCTTCTAATGGGAAACGGTGCAATATTTCTTCACAAAAACTGTGTATAGTTTTTATTTTCAGCACGTCTGGATTGTCGATGTACATATAAAAAACACGTCGCGCATATGTTAAATCTTTTTTTGTTGCGGGTTGGTTCTCGCAAATTCCATCCAAGAGTTCTGAAAGTTTGGTATCGCTTGCGGTTGCCCACTGACGCAGTTGTTCCAGTATTCTGTTACGCATTTCGCCTGCTGCCGCATTAGTATATGTCAAACAGAGTATGCCTGGGGCAACAGTGTTGTTAAATTCGCCGTTTCTAAATAAAATTCGCAAAAGACGTCGTACCAAAACAGTTGTTTTTCCTGTACCTGCGTTCGCTTGAACCCAAATGTTTTCAGATGGGTTCGATGCGATATTTTGTGCGTTTGAAAAAACTTCGTTTTGTGACATTTATGCTCTTGCTTTATAAAAAATATTTTAGTATATATTTCCTTAGAGTTCAAGGATGTTATTTTTAGGAGAAAGAGCATGAATCAAACGTTGTTAATTGTGTTGTTGTCTGTGGTTTCTTTGGTATTTGTTAACCTGATTGCGTTGTTTTTTATTTCACGCAAATCTCAACGGGTTATGCAATCTTTACTGGAAATTATGACAAATCCAGAACAAGCAAAAGTTCAAGATGCAACACGTGTTTTACAGGCTATATTGAAAGATGAAATAGACAAGATTGATAATAATTTCAAATCAATGGCGACAACGCTTATGACCCAGATTGCGCGCACAGAAGAAATTAAACAGGTTCTTTCTGAACAAAATGACAAATTGGTTGCTACGGCTGACGAGGCTACAAAAAAAGTCGCTGTTATGTCACAAAGATTGGAAAACACTATAGATGGTTTGAATGGTATCGTGTCTTCTGAAGGTTGGGCAGATGTGAAAACAGCAACTGATAATTTTGCCTCTACTACAGAAATTTTGTTAAACAAGATAAATGACACCGCAACGACGACGACAGAAAACGCTGCTAAAGTACAAGAACAAATCAATCAAAGCATTGAAACGGAACAACAGATAAGCGAACAATTACAGTCTCATTTCGCAAACAATACCAACAGCATGCAAGAATTGACTGCTGCTGGAACAGCTTTGCAACAACAATTGTCTGATTTAAGTGCCAGCGTAACTTCAGGGTTCGAGAATGTAACAACAGCATCTCAGAATTATGATGAAACAATGCATCAAAACGACAAATTGTTAAGTGATTATTTAACAAAGATGTCCGAATTTACAAAACGCGCAAGCAAAGAATTAACGCGTCAGGTTAACACAATGACCGAAACAGCAAATGTTGTGGGGGCAAATGTGCGTATGGCGGAAGCATCAATAGACAAACAGTTGCGTAAACTGGAAACGGCGATGGAATCATTGAATGCTTCAACAACGAACACGACAGCGTCTGTGCGTGGTATAACAAACGAATTAGCTGGTCTTACGAATCGTTTTGACAGTGAAATTCACGAATTTTCAACAGGTGTAGTTCGCGAAATTAAAGATGTATCAGGTGTCGCAAATACTACGTTGGAAAACACAAAATCTGCGGCAACAGAATTTGCTGATTCTGTCAAGAGCATGGGCATAGGTGTACGTGAAACATTGATAGAAATGAACAAAGCGCATACTCAATTGGCGGGGCAGTCTGAAAATCTGATTAAAATGTCCACAGAAACAACGGAACAGTTGAAACCTTTATCAGAATTGATAGAAAAGTATTATGTTGCCCTGCCCGATTTGGCGGCTGGTTCTCGCGATATGAGTGAAAATCTGAATACTATAGTTAATACTTTGGTTGACAAGATTAACACAATGAAAACCACAATTTCAGAATCTTTGGAAAATATAAACAACTCATCTGTTCAATTGGGTAATGTTGCCGGTGAATCACGCCAGCAAATGATAGATTTGATGGCTGATTATGCCAAGGCAGTGGATGCGATGCAAAGCTTGAATAAACAAATGATGATTGCACGTGCTTCGGCACCTATGGATGCAATAAAAGTCGCGCCTAGCACTAATTTTGCACCGGTCAGCACCAAAGATTTTCTGAATAATGTTGATAAAATGTTCGAAAAATTATATGAACAGGCGGTTGATTTAACGCGGGCTTCAAATGCTGAAATCCCTGAAGTTATATGGAATAAATATAATGGTGGCGATAACAAAATATTTGCAAAATGGTTGGTCAAAATGTTTGGGGCAACAAACAGCCGTCAGATTCGAGAATTGTTGAAATCAGACAAGATATTTAATTCCCAAGCTACACAGTTTGTGCGTAATTTCGAAAAGATATTAAATGGCGCAAACCAGACCAATGAAGCAGAAAAATTGAAAACAACACTGCTGAAAACGGATTTGGGTGTTATATACACTACATTGCATAAAAATATGTAAACAATAACGGCGTCATAAAGCGCCGTTTGTTTTTTATTTAGTATGCTGTCTTTTTGATTCTATAAACTTGCGCAGGCGGTCATCCATAGCCAGTTGTTGAGGGTTTGATACGACTACGTGATCTATGGTTAAATTTGCATCTCTGAAATCTTGCGTGTTGCAGGTGTTGGTACGACGCACATCTAAATCGTGAGGCATATTTTGACGTTTAGCTGCGGTTACGAAATTATCCATAGTTGGCAAGAACCATGCAATTCTAAAATTATATTCTTTATACAATCCTTTGCCGTTAAACCAGTCTATCATCTGACGAACATATCGTGGTTGTATCACATCATAGGTTAAGTTTTCGCCCAAATGCGACATTATTTCAAATTCTGGTACACCATATAACCATTTGGGCTCACCGGGTTTCCAAAACTGTTCGTTTACGAATAACTTGGTTGCAAAACTTTCCTGCATAAAATAGGTTTCGTCACGAAAATAATATTCGCGTCCATCTTGTTCGCCTTCGCGCATAGGACGGGTTGTTGCTGATTTAAGATTGTAAAAAGCACCCTTTGGCAAGATGTTTTTAATAAAGTAAGATTTGCCGCTGCCTGATAATCCTGTGCAAAATAGTACTGTTGGTTTCATATTTTTTACCCCATAAAAAGCCCGCAAAAAGCGGGCGTTTAATTAATCTTCCAAGAAACTGCGTAATTTACGTGCGCGTGTTGGGTGTTTCAGTTTGTTTAATGCCTTTTGTTCAATCTGGCGGATACGTTCGCGGGTTACACCGATATATTCACCGACTTCTTCCAAAGTACTGGTTTTATTTGTAGACATACCAAAACGTTGACGTAAAACAGTTTCTTCTTTTGGATCCAGTTCAGACAATATCTGGGTCACAATCTTGCGCAAATTCTTTTGAGCCGCCGATGTAAATGGATTTTTAGCGGTTTCATCTGCAATGATTTCAATACGAGAACTGTCGTCTTCGCTGCCAACCGGCGCTTCCAATGACATTGGTTTAAGATTAACTTTCATTGCTTTGTGAATCTTGTCCACCGGCAGATAGATAATCTTTGACAATTCTTCTGCTGTTGGTTGGCGTCCATATTTGTGCATAAATTGACGTGAAGCACGTTGAATCTTGTGTATGTTGTCAATCATGTGCACAGGGATACGAATTGTACGTGCCTGGTCAGCAATACTGCGTGAAATACCCTGTTGAATCCAGTTGGTTGCATAAGTTGAAAACTTATTTCCCAAACGATAATCAAACTTATCAACAGCCTTCATCAAGCCGATGTTTCCATCTTGAACAAGGTCTGAAAAATCAAGTCCCAAACCACGATTGCTGGATTTCTTTGCAAATTTGATAACAAGACGCAAGTTTGCTTCTATCATTTCGCGTTTTGCGCGGGCTGCTTCGGCTTGACCGCGACGAACCAATTCAACAACTTTCTTGTATTCAGATGTTGGTTGGCCTGTTTCTTTTGCAATTGCAGTAATATCTTCTTGGATTTTCAGAACGTCGTCTTTGTGTTTTGTTGCAAAATTTTGCCATGCAGCACTTTTGTTTTTAGCCAGTTTTTTTACCCAATTGCGATTCAATTCATTGCCTACATATTCAGCCAAGAAATCTTCGCGTTTGATTTTGCAAGCAAGTGCCAAACGCAACATTTTGCCTTCCAGTCCCATAAGCAACTGATCGCGTTGCGTCAGCTTTTCCATAATTTCAGCAATTCTGTCATCGTTAAGGCGAATCTTTCCAACATATTCAAATAATTCAACACGCAGTTTGTTATACTTTTTTTCCAACGCTTCGTCTGGTTTAGAAGAAATTAACAAATTCTCTAAGCGTTTCGATTGTAATTTCTGCATGCTGGAAAATACGCGTTTAATCTTTGTAAACAAATCTGTAATCATTGGCATAAGAGCGTCTTCCATTACTGGAATAGGAACCCCCGAAGAACTGCGCTGACCGTCTTCTTTTTTGCCGTCTTCATCTTCGTCTAGTTCTTCTTCGTCATCGTCACTGTCATCGTTTACAGAGTCTTCCAATGCGTCCAAATCTTCGTCGTCTAAATCATCAACCCTGTCGACACCTTTTGATTTCAAGGTATCTGCCAATGCGGCCAATGATTTTTGTTCTGATTCGCTGGAATACATAACTTCCAAATTGATTATATGACGCAACCGAATGTCGCCATTTAATAATTGTTGATACCAATCAAGCATCGCTTGAATTGTCATAGGGCTTTCACACAAACCATAAACCATTAAACGAGAAGCTGCTTCAATACGTTGTGCGATTGCGATTTCCCCGGCGGCAGTCAACAATTGAACTGTTCCGATTTGTTTCAAATATGATTGAACTGAATCTTGTATTCCCAGAACTAAATTACCGGTCGAACTGCGTTCAAGTTGTTTTGCATAATGTTCGTAATCATCGTCATTTACATCAACTTGTTCTGCATCCGCATTTAATAAATCACGTGTTTTGTCGCGATTATAATTTTCATCATCTTCTTCATAATATTTTTCCAAATCACGGGCAAAACTGTTGCTGTCAGTTTCCAAGATTTCTAATTCCAAATCTTGCTTAAAGAATTCCAGAACTTCATCTTTTTCTTCGTCAGGAACTTCGTCTGCTTGAATTGCAGCATCAAAATCCATCTGGGATAAATAGCCAATTTCACTTGCAGACAGGGCTAATTCTTTCAAGCTTTCTGGCAAAGAATCAATCAATAATTTCGTTGCTTCATCAAATTTTTTAGTCATAAAAAGACCTTTGATTTAATTGGTGTGAAACATAAAACTTATTTGCTTTTTTTGTTTTTTGCTTTTGCAAGTGCTTCGTGCAAAGCAGATTCCGAAACCAAACCCAATACAATCGGACTCTGAATTTGAATTGAAGAATAAGATTTATGTACTTTGTCGCGAATAGATTTTACGGTTGGGTTGGTGCTGCGCATCAAACGAGCAATTTGACCATCTGTTAATTCTGGGTAATTCTTCAGAATCCACAAAATACCACCCAATCTGTTTTGACGATGTAATTTAGGAGTATATCCAACGCCACGTTTGTTTTGTTGTTTTTGTGCTTCAATAATTGACTCACGCAAAGTTAATCTTGCATCAGGGTCAGCTTCACATTTTTCAATATCTTCACGTGTAACTTGGCCATTAATAATTGGGTTAAGACCTTGCATTTTATTTGATTCAGCATCGGCAATATTTTTAACTTCTAATTCGTGCAAACCACAGAATTCACCGATTTGTTCAAATGTTAAAGCAGTGTTTTCAATTAACCAAAGTGCGGTAGATTTAGGCATATATGGATAGTTCATGAATTTTCCCTTTGTTAAGACGCGCTTTAATATAGCACAAAATGCGCTATATTCAAGCAGTTTTTTTATAATTTTTTTATAAATCTATGTCCCAAGTTGTGCCGGTAGCACTATCTTTTAGAACAATGCCTTTTTCCAGCAATTCTGCACGGATTTTGTCGGCAGTTGCCCAATCTTTATTTTGTTTTGCCAACACACGATCATTTATAGATTTTTCAATATTTTCGACACTTAAATTATTTTTTTGCAGGGTTTTAGAACGAATATTGTTAATATATTCTGATGGTTCTTGTTGCAATATGTTCAGAATACCGAATAATTCCTTGATTTTAGTCGCAACTGCCCGCAAATCGTATTCTGTTGTTTTTTTCGCTAATTCAGCATTGATAAAATTAAACCAACCAAATGACGCTGCGATAACTTCCAGTGTGTTAAAGTTATCATTCATGGCCTTTTCGAATTCATCAGTAATTTCTTTGATTTTTGCATCTGTTTTTGTTTTGTCTGAATCTGCAAAGTCGTGTCCTGTCAAAGAAGCAAATACTGAATACATTTTATAGACATGTTTCAGGGACTCTGGCAACAGAGCGTCTGTAATGTCAATGTCGGCAGAATAAGTATTGCGCAACAATGCAAATCTTATTGTGTCTGCATCATATTTTGCCAAAACGTCTTTCAATAAAATGCCATTATTCAAAGACTTACTCATTTTTTGTCCGTTGACTTTGACCAGACCGCAATGTATCCAATATTTTGCGAATTGTTTTCCGGTTAAAGATTCTGTTTGTGCAATTTCGTTTTCATGATGTGGGAAAACCAGGTCGCGTCCACCACCATGAATATCTATTTGTTCGCCAAGATATTTAAGGTTCATTGCACTGCATTCGATATGCCAGCCTGGACGTCCTTTACCCCACGGGGAATCCCATGCGATTTCCCCAGGTTTAGCGGATTTCCACAAAGCAAAATCAAGATCGTTTTGTTTGCCTGGTTCAACATCTTTACGAACACCTGTGTCGTTTTTATCAACCTGAATATGTGACAATTTGCCGTATTCATGGAAGCTGTCTAAACGAAAATAAACGTCGCCAAATTCAGAAACATAAGCGTGACCAGAATCTATCAATTTTTGTACAAAGTTAATGATGTCGTCTATGCATTGAGTTGCGCGCGCCATAATTGTTGGACGAGCGTTTCCCAAAGCATCCATTTCTTTATCTGTTTGTGCCATGTATTTTTCAGCAAACTCTATTGGGTTTTCGCCGGTTTTTGCGGCGTTTGTAATGATTTTATCGTCCACATCAGTGTAATTACGAACATATTTGACTTCGTATCCGGCGTATTTCAGATAACGTGTTATTACATCAAAGACAACAGATTGATACGCGTGTCCAATGTGAGCGTCGCCAGACACGGTTATTCCGCATGCGTACATTTTAACAACACCTGGTGTTAAAGTAATAAAATCTTCTTTTGTTCTGGTTAATACATTGTAAACTTTTAATGACATCTTCGTTTTCCTTTGATTATGTGGTGTATAATAATAGATTGAAAAAAATATTGCAAACGATATGTTTGCCAAAAAGAAACATTAACGACAACAGTAAAAATTGATAAACAATATTGTCATGTGAACGATTCTAGCAAAAATTTAAGATAAAGTCAAAAAGAAAACCGCCCAAGGCGGTTTTTTACATAGAATATTGTCTTTGCAATTTCAGAATATCGGCGTATTTTGTTTGGTTCTTGGCTAACACTTGATACGCTTCAAATGTTTCGTTTTTACCAGACCACCAGCCTTCTATTTCTTTAATTGCATACGCAACACGATCCAATTCGTCAGAAGTTAGTTGGTTTATTTTTTTACGCAAACTTAACCCTGTCATACGAGCCAATTTATTTTGATATGCGCTAGTATTGTTTTTATCGTATGGTGGTGCATATTTGTATATTGCTGCACCAATTGTTAAATTGACGTATTTATCAGATTGTAACAAGGCTATTAATGCTTTCATACCTTGTTCTTCAGACGGGAAGACGGCAAAACCACCAGCTGAACCACATGCACCGTATTTTTTAGAAAAATCCCCTGGTCTTAATGCACCAGGATTCATATTGCGCCACGTACGCGAACCGCCGGTTCTAATAAAACCACTGCCATCGTTAGATGTATATTTTACCCAAGCTCCTCCATGCCATGAGATAGTGTAAGAAACAGAATCTTTAGTTTCGTTATGTTGTTTGACAGAATCCATACTTTTTGCAAACATTTTTACAAAATCTTGATTACAACTTTGTGGCAACCAATAGCTGCTATCCGGATTCAAACTATATGAAACAGAATCCTTGTTCGGGTTGTTTGTTGTGCTAACGCATCCCGCTTTGCTCGTTTTTGGTGTCATTCCAACCAAAAAAGCATTCAAAACAAAGAGGGATGGCAATACGAATTTCTTCTTCATAACGCTCTCCTTTTGGTTTGATACCTGACAGACAAAATGCGTAGCATAACAACACGCTGTATTTTTGTCTGTTTTTTGTTTTTTTTTGATTGGTTCATCACAAAGGAAGGAAAGTTTGTGATGTACATTCAGACATACTAAACAATCGTACGCCCCGACTTATCTTTTCGACAGCCCGCCCCATACGGGGAACCAAGTGTTCGCTTTATATCATAAATATCGGGTTAAGTCAACACTTTTATACCGTTTTTTATGGTTTTTTATAGATATAAATAAAAATTCGTGCTTGCAATTAAAAAAGTGTTTATATATAATGGGTTTCATTCGGAGCGTTGGCAGAGTGGTAATGCAGCGGATTGCTAATCCGTGACCGTGTTATAGCGGTCCATAGGTTCGAGTCCTATACGCTCCGCCACAAAAATTAAACCACCCATTTGGGTGGTTTTTTCTATACTTGTTTTTCTTCTGGCGTATGCCCTGGTTGAAAAATTTCCACATCACGTGTCATTGCCAAGAATTTTTTTGCACGCATTGGTATCAATTCTTCAATTGGAATTTCACGTAATTCGGCCAGTGCATCTGCAACTGATTTAGCCAACAATTCCATTGTTGTTTGCCAATCTTTGTGTGCACCACCAGCTGGTTCATTTATGATTTTATCAATCACATTAAGTGATGCCATATCGCGTGCGGTCAATTTTAATGCCGTTGCTGCGTTAGCCTTGAATTTGTTGTCTTTCCACAAAATGCTTGCGCAAGATTCTGGTGCAATAACAGAATAAATTGCGTTTTCTAACATCATAATTCTGTCGCCAGTACCAATAGCAATTGCACCGCCTGACCCACCTTCGCCTACATTAACTGAAACATAAGGGGTTTTTACGCGCAATCCCATTGCGATTGTTGAAGCAACAGCCTGTGATTGTCCGCGTTCTTCAGCTGCACCGCCAGCAAAGGCGCCTGCTGTATCAAACAGGGATACGATAGGTAAATCGAATTTTTCTGCTAATTTCATTAAACGTTGGGCTTTGCGATAACCTTCTGGATTAGACATGCCGAATCGATGTTGTTGACGTGTTTCAATAGTGCGTCCTTTTTCTTGTCCGATTACCACGGCCGGTATTCCGTACCAATAACCGATACCACCACACATAGCGGCATCTTCACCGAAACATCTGTCACCTGCAAGATATGTCCATTTATCAACAATGCCGTTCACATAGTCCAAGAAATGAGGTCTGTTTTCATTACGTGCCAATAACACCCTGTCATATTCAGGTGTTTTTCCTGTATCACGTGATTTCTTCGGCGTGTCGAACTTAGGTGTTTTTACATCAATAACTTTTGGTTCTGCTGGCTGTTTTGTTAAAACAGTCAAAACGCGTTCCAAGGTTTCTTTTAATTCAGAACGATTTGCAACTATATCAACCATACCATGATCGTACAAATAATCTGCAGTTTGGAAATTAGAAGGCAATTTTTCATGTATGTTTTGTTCAATAACGCGACGGCCTGCAAAACCAATACGTGCGCCCTTTTCCGCAATATGTATATCACCCAACATTGCAAAAGAAGCTGTCACACCACCAAACGTTGGATCTGTTAACACTACTATGTATGGCAGTTTGTTTTCGTGCAATTTATTAACTGCGACCGTGGTGCGTGCCATTTGCATAAGGGACAAAATGTTTTCCTGCATTCGCGCACCGCCACTGCATGTGACCATGACAAAAGGATTCTTTAATTCAATTGCGTGTTCAATGCTGGCAATGATTGCGTCGCCTGCTGCACGTCCCATAGAACCCATCATAAAATCGCCGTTCATAACACAAACAGTTGTATCTATGCCCCCTATTTTGCCGTCTGCGGTCGATATAGAATCATTTGTTCCGGCGTCTTCACGCGCTTCTTTTAATCTGTCTTTATAAGAAATTCTGTCAACGAAGTTAAGTGGGTCATCACTTACAATCGGCAAATCAAATTTTTGCCAATTTATATCATCGAAAAGCAAATCAAATCTTTGCTTTGGTGTCATTATAAAAGCACGTCCACACTTTGGGCAAACATATTGATTGTTTTTATAATCTTTATAGAAAACCAAACGTCCGCATGCTTCACATTTTATCCACATCAGTTTGCGTACACGTTCGTATTTATCACGATTGTGATTTGTAATTCCCCTTGACATAATTTATCCATTCATTTTCTTTGTTAGTTCACGACTTGGTTTGAACAAGATGGTTCTGTTTGCGCTTAAATGTATTTTTTCGCCAGTGCTTGGATTAAAGCCAATTTTTGTTGCGCGTTTGCGCGACTGGAAAGTACCAAAACCGCGTATTTCAATTCTGTCATCATTTGCAACGGCAGATTTCATTTCGTCTACTACACAGTCAAGCATTGCCATTGCATCAGATGTCCTCATGCGGTTAAATTGTACTTTTATTGATCTTACCACGTCTGAACGTTTCATAATAAATCATCCTTTGTTTGTTTTTGCTTCTTATATGATACCATATTTTAGAAAAAATAAAGCAAATTATCAATTAAGAAAAGGCTCTTATGCAAAAAGCCCTGTAAAACAGGTAAAATCTGACATAACAAGGGGGCTAAAAATGCAAGAAGATGCTGAAAAATTACCACTTATTGGTGATGTTGCACCAAGTTTTAACGCAAACACCACAAATGGGCCAATAAACTTTCCGCAAGATTACACTGGTCATTGGGTAATATTGTTTTCTCATCCTATGGATTTTACGCCTGTTTGCACGACAGAGTTTTTATCTTTTCAATTGATGATGCATGAATTTCAAGAACTAGACACAGAAATCATAGGTCTTTCCGTAGGTTCAATACCTTCGCATCTGGCATGGTTTCGGTCGATTCACGATGAAATCAATTTTAACGATTGGAAAAATGTAGACATAACATTTCCTGTTATTGCAGATATAGATTTACATGTTGCGAAACTTTATGGAATGATACACCCAAACACTTCGGACACAAAGACCGTGCGTGCAGTGTTTATAATTGATCCGACTGGTATTATTCGCACTATTCTTTATTATCCGCAAACCACAGGACGTAACCTTAAAGAAATCAAACGAATACTAATAGCATTGCAAACAACAGATGCTTTCAAGGTATCGACGCCAGCAGATTGGATACCTGGGTTGCCAGTAATCGCACCGGCACCACAAACCATTGTTGATATGCAAAAAAGAATGAATAATCACAACAAAAATACAGATGTGCAGACTTGGTATCTGGCATTTAAGGATTTGCCCGCAGATAAAATCTATGAAAAGATAAAAAAGAAAAAATCTTAAAACTTTAACGGTAAATCGCGCAATGCTATAGGGGCGTTTGCTGATTCTGGGCGCCATCGATATTTTTCAACATCTATGCGGCCATCTTTGGTAAAACCAACACCTTCTGATTTTAATAGTTTTCGTTGGACACGTTCCCATTCGCCGTCCCACAAACGTCCGTCAGAAAAAGTGACACGATGCCACGGACGATTGTCGGTTTCACACACTGCGTTCATTGCGTATCCCACAAAACGCGCAGCCCGTGGTCGCCCTAACATTTTGGCAATATCACCATATGTCGTAACTGTTCCCACGGGAATCTGATCTACTAAATCATAAACTTGTTCATAAAAACCTTTCATAATCGGAATTATAGAACAAACTTTTCAATTATACAAAAAGAATAAATTGATTTTTTATTGAAAATAGATATAATACCAACACAACAATGGAGATGTGGCAGAGCTGGTTGAATGCGCGTGACTCGAAATCACGTATACGGGCAACCGTATCGGGGGTTCGAACCCCTCCATCTCCGCCAGAAAAGATTCTTATGAGACAAAAATATAGATTTTTATACCATTTACTGAATTTAATACCTTGCAAAACAGAGAGATTGCACAAACTGTTGGATCTTTTGCGTTTTTATTACAAACAAAACAATCTGCAAATTGTTTGTGCTGATGGTTCTATAATAAACAACCCTATTAAAATCCCGAATTTTTTGTACCTAAAGACATACGGTGATGCTTCTGATAACACAGTGATAATACCGTATAATTGCGAACAAGGAAGTAATATACGACTTGAATTTCATGGTGCTTGTACGAATACTCTCAAATTCGGCACAGGAAACATGATTGTCATGACGGCTTATATTCAAGGTGCTAACGGGAAAATGAATATAGGAAACAACAATTATATTGTTGGGTCTATTTTATATTTTTATTGTTCCGGAACAACGACTTTTACATTGGGAAACGGTAATCTTTTTAGTGATAATATAATATTTTGGGCTGGCGAAGGTCACTGTATGATAAACCCAACAACGCGCGATATCACAAACGCCGGTGGCAATATTTGTATTGGTAACGATAATTGGATTTGCATGAACACTTGTTTCCTTAAACGTGCAAATATTGGCAACGGTTGTGTTATAGGATACGGTTCTGTTGTAGGCAAAGATTTTTCAAACGAAGACTCTTGTGTTATCGCTGGAAATCCTGCAATTATAGCGAAGAAAGATATATTGTGGGCTGAAACAGCTCCTTGGAATTACAAGGGCGAAGTATATCGAAACAAATAAATCAAAGAAATATAATAATTCCTAAACATCAAAATCGTAAGCGTTGACAGATTTTACTATCGCATCGACCAATTTGTTTTGATGTGAATCTGATTTCAAAAGCGCCTCTTCTTTTTTATTGGATAAATGACCCAATTCAATCAATGCCCCTGGCACAGTTGAACGCAATACAGCAAATGGCGCATGTCGTACAGACGGTCCCTTTTGCTGCTCAATTGATGCGCGATTCATAGATTTTGCGCAACCGTTTGCATATTCTTCACTTAATTCTGCGACAGCACGTTGTTGTAATGCAGACAGCGCAACACGAATATCTTTAGAAAACTGTTCGAATCCATCTACGTCAATCTTGTCTGCAGCATTTTCAGAATCTGCCAATTTCTGTGCTTCTTCGTCAGATGCTTTTTCTGACAAAGTGTAAATTGAAAAGCCCTTCATGTCCCGACTTGGGTTTGCATTCGCATGCAAAGATATAAACAAATCTGCGTGTTTCTTTTCCGCATATTCTGCACGATCTGCCAATTTAAGGAATGTGTCGTTCGAACGTGTCAGATATGTTTTGTAACCATTTGAATCAAGTTTATTTTTCAATTTTTTTGCAACTGATAAAACTACCGTTTTTTCTTGTGTCCCACCACGTCCTGTACACCCAGGGTCTTTGCCACCGTGTCCTGGGTCAATAACAATTATTCGTTGTTGGGTGTTGTTGGATGTAGTTGTTTTAGATTCTGTTTTGGGCTCTGTTTTTACCGTTGTATTTGTCGTTGTTGCCACTATTCCACGACCGGTACCTGCGGCAAAATCAATTACCAGACGATAATCATTGTCGCCGTTTGGTTCCAAAATCATAATTTGTTTTTTATCAATCGCATCAATAAGCCCAGATAAAGTACAGGCTACCTGCAATTTTGTACCATCTTGTATCTGTGTTATGCGTTTTATCAATGTGCCATTTGCCAGTTTTGGTTGAATACTGCTGCTGCCCGAAGTGTTGGATAGATTTACAAACAATTGTTTGTCACCATAAGAAATGTCATATGATGGACGCGAAGATGTTTCAATTACAAGACGCGTTTTTCCGCCAGGCTGCAGCCCTGTTCTTATTGAACGTAATGCGTTTGGCGCGGAAAAAGCCACACGTGGCGCAATACCAACAACCAGTGCGCTAAAGCTAACTGTTTTCAAAAGTTGCCGCCGTGTTAATTTCATGATTTTTATTATACCAAAAAAAAGGTGCTGTTTCAAGAAAAGTTGCAATAAAAAAACGCCTTAACGGCGTTCTTTTTATCTGCTTATACAATTCGCAAAAGATTGTGAAAGTATAGATGTTTCTGTCTGTGTCAATGTTGTCACTGGCACCGTATAACATCTTGAACTATCACGAATAATAAATACTTTTGTTCCCTTCTTGTATGCGTTTTGCATATTATCCATTTGTGCAGAAGTTAAAAATGAATTTTGTGTCAAAGGATTGTTAGTAAGCCCCGCCTGAACAACCTGATTTGCGGTCGTGTAATCATAGATTTCAGACATTGAAGTTACTTCCATATAAACGCTCCAATCGCCTGGTTTTTCAACCGTTGTACCAGACGCTGTTGGAAATGCCACATTTGCCATTATAGCAACTGCATTTTGCAAGTTAGGAGTTTCATTTGTTGTTGTAGGATGAGAAACCGTATTTAACTGCAAATTATCCCCACATGCCAAATTCATACGATTTGTATAACTGGCCAAGACCGCATCAACAGCTGCTTCCCAATTAGCACCTTTGTTGTTCAAATCAAGGCTTACGATTTTTTCTGCCCATCCCCAAATGTTTGCACCGACATTACCTGCATTCGCAAAACGTGTTACCATTTCTGCGGATCCACCTGGAACACCTGCGCCACAATAATCAGTTAATTGTGTTGTCAACATGCTATTTGTTTCGTTTCCATATGCCAAAGCCACTGAATGACAAGCCATAGCAGCCTCCAGTTCGCGACGACGTTGAACACACAAATCAGAATGAGATTTTGTTAATTTGTCAGCCATGTTTGCCATGGACAGATAGGACATTAATTCTTGTTGAACATAGGACGGACAAAGACGAGCCGCTGTATTCATGCCGCCAGAACCATTTTTAGTGATTGTGTTATACTGTGGTAATAAAATTGAAGTATCTTTTTGTAAACACAACAATGTGTAATTATACAATTCTGATTCAGTAGCATACATACAGCGCCCGGATGTTTTTCCAGGAACAACCGTAGTATCGCCACAATAATCAGTTAAACAATTCATAATTTTTTGACGACACGCCGTATCTACATCAGGCTGAGTTATCATGAAATAAGTATTTCTTTGGTTTTGGATATAAGCATTAACAACACCGTTTTGGCCACGCGCCCCAGCATTTGAATACCCTGTTGACGTGGTATAAACAGTGGCACGTCCACCGTCGTTTGCAACGGTTCCAGCAGATACCGCCATTGCCGCATCAGACAGCAAAAAAGCACCAATATAGCCAAGTGTTAACAAACTTTTTTTCATGAAAAATCCCTCTCTGTTAGAAATATTTTACCATATTTTAAGATGCAACGCAATAAAACTTTCACTAAAAAATACAAAAAAGTTGAATTTAACTAATAAAATGCTATATTTCTCAGTATGACAGTGGTTAATAATGAACTTTTAAGTCAGATTTTCGACGACATTTCTGCCGTAAGGGGGTTTCTTTGACCCTGACAAGCTTCAATCAGAGATAGACAAGTTAACAGAAACGTCAAATGCTCCCGACCTGTGGGACAATCCTGATCACGCACGTAGTGTTTTGCAGAAAAAATCAAATCTAGAAAAGCAGCTGTCTGAATTAACCCGTTTGGAAGAAGATTATAAGAATCTGGTTGATTTATACGAACTGTCACCAGAAGATACTGACATTAATAACGCCATATCAGAATTGGCAGAAGTTGCTCACAAAGCCAAATTTATTACGCTTTTTAGCGACCCGATGGACAACAATGGTGCATTTTTGTTTATACAATCTGGCGCGGGCGGAACAGAAGCACAAGATTGGGCCCAAATGTTATCGCGCATGTATACTCGCTGGTGCGAAAGACACGGTTTTACAATAGAAGTTGTGGAAGAACACCCAGGAGACGTTGCCGGAATAAAAAGCATCACTTTTCGTATATCTGGCGAACGCGCATTTGGTTGGTTGAAAAACGAAATTGGTGTACACAGATTGGTCCGCATATCGCCTTTTAATGCAAACGGAAAGCGTCAAACCAGTTTCGCATCTGTTGATGTATGGCCTGATGTGGATGACAGTATTGAAATAGAAATCAACGAAAAAGATTTGCGCATTGATACATATCGTGCAAGTGGCGCGGGCGGTCAGCACGTTAACAAAACAGATTCGGCGGTTCGTATAACTCACATTCCAACCAATACAGTCGTCACATGCCAAAATGAACGCAGCCAAATTCAAAACAAAGATATGGCCATGAAGATGTTGCGTTCTAAATTGTATGAATTGGAAATGCAGAAACGCGCAGCCGAAGAAGATGCAGCCAAAGCGGCTCAAAAGAAAATTGAATGGGGCAGCCAAATACGAAACTATGTTCTTTATCCGTATCAGCTTGTCAAAGATGTGCGTACAAATGTAGAAAAGACAGATTCTGCATCTGTTTTGGATGGTGATTTAGACGATTTTATGTTAGCAATGTTGGCGTTATAAGGTGATTAAAAGAGACAAGCATATTTTATGTATTAAAAACATTTTTCACGACGTGCAATCGGTTTCGTTGCCTGCTGTATCTGGTTTTGTTCACAATGTTTACATAGTTGAAACTTCGGACGGCAAGTATATTTGCAGGTTTTCCGATAAAAACACAGCTTCTTACAATACGCAAACAAGCAAACTGTTATTATCGCATGGCATAAACGTTCCTGATATATCTATGCACAAAATTCAAGATCTTTATTGTGAAACCTATCGATTTATTAATGGTAAAACTCTTTACGAACGTTTGATTGAAGGAATGTCGCAAGAAAACAAAGAAAAAGTGTATAAGCAAGTTTTTGATATATTGTGTAAAATCAATAAAATAAAAAGCAATATCAAAGTAAAGCCCTCTATATATACCTGCCTTCGCTTGGTAGAAAATATGTTTGCGCTTTTGAATCCGCAAGAAAAAAAAGTATTGTGTCACAACGATCTTCATGCCAGAAATATTATTTTGGACCAAAACGATAACTTATATGCATTAATCGATGTTGATTCTATATATTATTGTGAACCGT
>Ga0310786_10001567_pt1 | contig 36780 bp, 36 predicted proteins | sample AusTroGonzalo_MG_FD_203881 | JGI IMG/M metagenome (GOLD analysis project Ga0310786, IMG submission 203881) | Bovine rumen microbial communities from tropical cattle in Woodstock, Queensland, Australia - Gonzalo_03 (v2) (version 2) | ecosystem: Host-associated > Mammals > Digestive system >... | reverse complement strand
ATGAAGGGCGTGATTGATGCCAAGTGGAATCCACGCACCCGCGAAGTGACTGTCCGCTACGATGCCAAGGTGACGTCAGCCCGTAACATCAAGCACTTCATGGCTTAGCCATTCTACATAATTTTCCCAAAAAGGCCCGGCTTGTACTACGCAAGTCGGACCTTTGATATTGTATAATCTTGTTGGCTGGCTTACAGCTTACCTGCCAAATCAATCACCTTCTGCTTGGTTCCCTCAGTCTTCTGCTCGTCAATCTTAGCACTGACGAAACCCATATTCTCAACTTTCCAATAGTTGCAGATGTCACGGAACTCAGCTACTGCACCATCATAGACACCTGGTGAGTATGATGACATAAGCAGAGCCATCTTCTTAACCTTTGCAGGCGCATTCACGCAGTACATGCGCTGGATGGGAAGCTGGATCTGGGCTGAGAGCGTGAAATAGTAGATGGGGCCTGCCAATACCAATGCCTCTGCTTCAGCCATCAGTGGGTACAGTTCCTGCATGTCATCCTTCTGGATGCAGGCACCATTACCTTTGTTATGACAGTACTCACAGGCCAGACAGCCTGCAATCTTCTTCTTTGCCACGTTTACCAGTGTTACCTCATGACCTGCTGCTTCAGCAGCTTTCTTGTACTCTTCCGCCATCCATGCGGTGTTACCATTGGCTCTCGGAGAGCCTTGTAAAATCAGGACTTTCATAATCGTATTTGTTTAGTAGTATTGAACTTTCTGTGTGCAAAAATAGTGAAAAACGGTGAATTATCACCATGTTTGCATGATTTTTCGTACCTTTGCACCTCAAAAAAGATTATAATGGAAAGACTTTATCAAGTTCTTGCTGTAATCATAGGCCCTGTTGTAGGCATTTTAGTCTATTTCTTCATAGAAAGGAAACGCAAGGCGAAAACGAAAGAAGAAGCAAAAGCCGCTAACGAAGCAGACACCATGCTTGATGATACCAGCTACATACTGGAGATGAAGCATTTGTATGGAAATGTTGGAATTGCGTTTTGGCAGCAGTATGACATTCTGTTAGCAACACAGCCCTACGGATGGGATACAATGGTTGATTGGGCCGCCTATATGGAGTCAGCCGACATTGACAAGATAGACAGCATCATAGTTGGTGATTTGAATGTAGATAACGGCATAGAACTGGCTCATGTGTATAACCAGAATAAAGTGGGGCTGAAAAACTACGAAAGACTGAAAGAAGAATGTGGCATGCTGAGCATTGCCGGACATAGCCGTACGCTGAACGACTCAGTCAAAATAGTGTGGTATAACCAGACGAGAGTACTGAGACTCTTTACGCATATTAATGATGAAACGCTCATCAAGAAATATGTTGAGACCGTCATCAGAAGGACATTCGGCACCAAAGATGCCATGAAACTTGCAAAAATATTTTGAGAACTTTTCGGACATTGTGGCATTTTTTTGTTTATCTTTGCAGCGTAAATCAAAATATTACGGATATAGTGAGATAATTAACAAATTGGAGCAACACAAAGCTGAGACACCTTCAGCATGGAAGGAGAAGGCTAAAGAACGAATCGCTAACAAACCTTGGTTACGTTAGTTTCAGCCTATTTTAAAAAAGGAGGGTGTCGAACCCAATCTTTTTTGCAGGTATCGAACCTATTTCTCAAATGGCTATGTGTTCAGAAGATAATCTGGACACATAGTCATTAAAAGTACTCTCTTACCGCAAACTCAAACTGGTCGATGAAGATTTGTTTGAAAGCATAGAGGTTGTTCTGCTCGTAGAAGATGGGCATCGCTTTCTTGTAGTCTATAGAATCGACAGATCGGAAGCTCAATGGGCAATAACCGTTAGCTATCAGAATAGCATTACTGGTGATGCGAGCTGTTCGCTTGTTTCCATCAGAGAATGCCTGGATATACGATAGTAGCATCAACGTCAGAAGCGCCTTCTCAAAGATATTTTCCTTGCTGTTTATTAGGTCGCAAGTATCATGCATGGCCTCACGAATCTGGAATTCATTATCCAACGGGTGGTAATTGGTGCCAGTAATACCCACACGACGATGACGGATACCTCTGTCAACGGATAGTTCCTTGGTCAGCAACTGATGGATATCCTCAATATGGCTGACCGTTAAGGTCTGCAGATAGTCTGGATTGTCGAGAATGAAACGCAGGGCGTCCTTATGGTTGAGCAGCATGATGGCTTCTTCTTTGGTCTTGCCGTCAGCCGTCTTGCTCTCGCGAAGCAGACGTTCAGTTTCCAGCAACGAATAGGTATTACCCTCTATCTGGGATGATTTCCAGCTGAGGTCAATTCCCAAACGCTCCATTTCCTTGCGGTATTCGTTGTCAGTCATCTCTTTGACATGATGACGGAACTCTGCCTGTAACTCCTGCAGACGTGCATTCTCTTCATCGGTGAATAGACTGACGGCTGGGAGTTGCTCGCGAATCAGCTCAAAGTTGAAGGATGTCTGCACCTGTCGCTGGTCAACATCAAGTGCGAAATAGGTATCTAGGTTGAGCGGCATCAACAGATGTGCCTGGTCAGAAAGACGATATCGAGTGGCACGAGCCTTACCTTCTACCACAATATCCCCATCCTGGACACCAGCCGCTATAAGACGCTTCAAGGTGGCATCGCTACCCACGAAGGTCGTACCCTTTGCTATTTCATCACGCGAAGACAGCGGATGATAGTGCAGAAACTGTAGAATCTCTCTTGATATATCCATCACGAAATACTTTAAATCGGTGCAAATTTACGCAATATTTCCCAATTATCGGCTCACGGTGAGCTAAAAAATGCATAAATTACTCGATTTTTGAGCCGATTCTTCTTAAAAGCGGCCATTTTTGATGGATTTTTTGTACCTTTGCCCTCTGGATTTTCCAATGATTTCTATTTCTCAAATGGCTATGTGTTCAGAAGATAAATGCAATCGCCTGTGTCATGTCAACAAGCATAGCACAGGCGAAGTTTCTTTGCATATTTCAATATCAATCCTTGAAACAAGCCAATGGAATGATCTTCACGCCATCAGGACGGGTATAGGCCATCTTGCCGCCTGTGACTACAATCATCAAATCTGGCTCACGAAGAGGTACCTGTTTTTCCACCTTGTTGTATTCACGGATAAGGCGTTTAATCTCTACAAGATGGGATGCTCCATCCTCAATCTCACGGCTGCCTAATTTACACTCGATAAGTGCGTAACGGCCATCGCCAAGGTGGAGTACAAGGTCTGACTCCAGACCATAGCGGTCTCTATAATGGGACATATGGCTCTCAAAGTCGAGTGTGTATGCTTTGAAATCGCGAATACACATCTGCTCGAAATAGAAGCCAAATGTCTTTAACTGTGTCAATAACGCTTCTGGTGTGAGGCCTAATGCAGCCACAGCTATTGAAGGATCGACAAAAGCACGCTTTGGCCCTGTGCGAATGGCGGTCTTACTGCGGATGGCAGGACACCAAGCGTCAAGGTCGCATATCACGAAAAGTTTCCTAAGTGCTCCCACGTAGTCATCGAAGGTGGGCTCTGTACAAGACACCTCGCCAGAAGCAGCCACATCTTCTATCAGTGTGGACTTTTTTACCAGTGTGGATATGTTCCTCGCATAAGAGCGTATAATCATACGAGTAAGCAGTTCGTCTCGCGACACGCCGTCTACACGCCTGATGTCCTCAGAGCACACGGTCTTGACATAATTGCGTGCTACGAGCAACTTTGCCTTGTCGCTCTTGATATTGACAGTTGCAGGCCATCCGCCTCGGCAAGCGCAGAACACAAGTTCTTCAACCGACAAATCTGACTCAATGCCGTCAATATCCATGTCGGGATTGTTGAATAGTTCTATCAACGATATCTTACCATTTGACTCACCTGACTCCCAAAGGCTCATAGGAAGCATGTTCAGCTTTGAGATACGGCCTGTACCTGAATGATGTATTTTCTTTTTGTCTACGGCATTCGAGCCGGTCAGGATAAACTGACCAGGAACTTTTCGGTTGTCGACCATTGTTCGTACAGCGTCCCAAAGAACTGGGGCATCCTGCCATTCGTCTATAAGACGTGGTGTTTCGCCGTTTAGTAACAATGAGGGCTTGGCTGCTGCAGTGGCAAGATACTCATCACGCATATCAGTATCCTGCAGTTTGATGACACTCTTGGCCACCTGCTCAGCAGTGGTAGTTTTACCACACCACTTTGGTCCCTCGATGAGTATTGCTCCAAATGCTTCAAGATGCTGTTCGAGAATAGCATCAGCTGTTCGTTTCAGATATCCCATATTGCAAATATTTAAATTTCGCTGCAAAGTTACGTAAAATAAGTGAAACAGCCAAATCATTTTTGCTTTTTGTGGCATTTTATTTTGGTTTTTTGTGGCGTTTTGTTTTTGTTTTTTGCGGTAGTTCGTTTTTGCTTTTTGTGGCAATTGAGAGCAATCGAGCTCGCTCAAATTGCCGAGGTGCAGCCTGTTCTCGTGATTTTAATCGCAAAGATAGCATTTTCCAGACAAAAATTCGTACTTTTGTAGCAGATTTTGGAATTTATTTGCAAATGCGACAGAATAAAAGAGCAATAGTAATAGGTGCATCATCGGGCATAGGACTTGAAGTGGCTAAGCTGCTCATCAAGGACGGCTGGCAGGTTGGTGTGGCTGCCAGACGTATGGAACTGATGCAGGGGATTGGGGCTGTAGCAATCGAACGGATAGATGTGACAGCAGATGATGCTACTGATGCCTTGCAGCGGCTTACCAGTAAGACGGGCGGCATGGACTTGTTCTTTTATGCTTCTGGCATTGGCAAGCAGAATCGTGAGCTTTCAGCAGATATCGAACTGGCGACGCTGCAGACCAATGGCGTAGGCTTTACACGGATGATAGGCGAGGCATACCGTTATTTTGCAGGGCAGGGTAGTGGCCACATTGCTGCCATCACGTCTATTGCAGGCACGAAGGGATTAGGCCCTGCACCATCCTATTCTGCTACGAAAGCCATGCAGAACGTCTACCTGCAGGCTTTGGAGCAACAGGCGCATGCTCGTGGGCTTGATATTCGCTTTACGGATATCCGCCCAGGTTTCGTCGATACAGCCTTGCTGAGTGGTGATTTCCATTACCCTATGATGCTGAAGCCTGAAAAGGTGGCCAAGGAGATTGTCTATGCCATCAATCATCAGCAGCATATTCGTGTCATCGACTGGCGCTACCGTATCTTGACTGCCATTTGGCGCAGAATCCCACGCTTTCTGTGGCGCAGACTCAAATTGTGATGTGACATACATCAAAAAGTGACGGGGAAACGGAATTTTTCCAATGGCATATGGACGTATTATCCGTTGTTTAGCCGTACCTTTGCCCCTGTTATGATAGTAGCCAACATGAATCTCCATGAGGTCTATGCTGACTTGATGGGGGAAATGAACAAACTAGACTGGAAGCGTGACGCGCTTCTGAATAAGGCTGTGGGTGTGCTGAAACGTAGTATGGAGTTTCCAGCCAGCGTGACGTATGACTATCAGATGCAGTCATCCAAAAACCAATACATCATATATTTCTATCGTGAGCATCCCTTTGCACCAGTGCTGTCAGGGTACCTGTGCGTGATGTTCGATGGCAACAAGCGGTATGTCATTAAATGGACGGATAAAGGCATACCAGAGATTCTGATTCTGACGAGCCATTTCCTGCAGCGTTACAAAGAGCGTTTCCTAAAACAGCCGGACTTGTCGGCTAACGAGGTGGCTGTGAGGTTCCTCTCGCGTAATCGTACGCTACGGATTATGCCCATCGACGAACGTATCAACAAACGTATTGAGGAATATGGTGAATATGCCGGTGAGGGTTTTCTGGCACAGGATGGCTTCTGCTTCAAATTGTCTGGTGAAGAGACGGTAGATGGCAAGGATCCTGTGAGGATTAGTTTCTTCACCACATTCATGCCGCTTGTGGAGATGTCGGACACGCAACGTGAAGCAATCTTCGAGGAATTAATGAAAGATATTGCAGAACTTGGCTCAAATTAGGCATATTTTTCGTACCTTTGCGGTCTCAAATCAAACTACATGACACTCCGTGAACTCATAAATTCCGTCGATTCTGAGCAGTATAGCGACAATGCGCTATATAAGAAGCATCAGATTTCTGGAGCGACTTCGACAATCTGCAGAAGGCCAAGATTGTCAGATAACATACTCCCTCATTAGCTTTTCAATTATCGGCACATAGTATTGGCGAACTTCTTCAGCTGTGGGCGTATGGCCACCAGGGAAGTGATACGAGTGGCTATAATACTGGAGGAACAAGGGTTCGAAGTGTGCCAGCGTATCCTGTTCGCCAAAGATTCCCCAAATTCGTTCTTTATACGCAGGATTGTAGTTATCAAACTGGTGATTCTCCAATTCTGCAAACTCAGCAATCAGTTGCTCGTCGATGATGAAGTCCTGGTTGCCATCCTGTCGTGGTGACTTATATTGATGGGCGCCAATTCTCGGCTTCAGGAATTCGGTCATCTTGAAATGCGGATTACCCAGCAATGCTGGCAGTCCAACGATTGGGGCAATCATCTGCGCATAGAACGAACCACAGCTATTGCCCACCAACATATCGGGTTGCTCCTTGTCAATCAGGTCACGAATAAAGTTGATGGCCTCCTTGGGATGCATAGGCAGGTCTGGTGCCAGTACATCTGCCTTGCCTTCAAGAGCCTCTCTTAATGCCACGGCTGGTACGCACTGGCCACTGGCAAAGAATCCGTGTAGAAACAGTATCTTTATTTTCATGGCTGCAAAGGTACGAAATAATGCTCACATTCTGCTCGATTGTTGCCATTTTGTTAATGATGGCCACGATTCATGTCTTAGCATAAATGCACCGCTTTTCATACCTTTGTCGACGTAATTCAGGAATAATCTCTGATTCAGGATAAATAATTGGTCAAAAATGAAAGAAAAGTAATTCAAAAATGAAGATAATTCATTGATATTTATTACCTTTGCACAAATTTTATAAAGTATCACTAAAATGAGCGAATATTGCGTATATCTGAAGATGCCATCCTATCTCCGCCAGTGGTTCATTCACCGTCATGGCGGTAGCAATCCTGTGAATCTGATTCGTGGCTCCATTGAAAGCAAACTGCTGCAGCGGGCTACTATCCCGATGCCTCATGGTATATTGCCTCCACGTCAAGGTGAGGGAGAGGTGGCCATCAACATTCCATATTCCAAATCACATGACCCGCGTACTTATAATTATATTACAGAGACTGGCAAGAATGCATTACTGGGTCGTATCAAGGATGACTTCGACCTGGACGTTTGGGACTACCTGCACGACTTTGGTAAGGTAGGAGTACAGCAGAAAGACCTTATCTACCTCTTCATGGAACAGCGTGGCATCCATGAGGACGGAACCTGTTGGGATGCCATTGCGAAGATCTATCAGAGGCTTCGCAAGAACTATCTCACAAATATTTCAAAAAAATCATCACGACTTCAAGCCCGTTTTTGAAGATTTTCGAAAAAGGCAGAAAAGGTAGAAAAGGCAGAACAACATGAACAAGTGTCTATCACTCCCAGGAATTACCCGTGTCTGGTATATCCTTCGAGACTATCTCCCCGATGATGTGGTCTATCGTGCCGTGGCCGGTATTCCTGTCTCACTTTTAGAACAGCCTATCAGCATTACCATGAAGGGCGAAGCATTCTGTGAGGTGGAACAGTCATTCGATAATAATAGCTATATAGAAAAGGCCAAACTGACGTTCATGACGCTGGATGACGTGCCCGTTGACCAGCATCCGGCTTTCGTCATCCAGGCTGTTAATGGCGACATCTATGTAATTGGTGCCAAGGAGCGGCCATTCCCGACCGTCAAAATCACACGCTCTACAGGTCAGCTGGATGGTGAGCCTTCCGTCAGAAAGTACGAGGTTTCCTTCACGGCGAAGAAAGCCCTGGCACTTTGTAGCGTCTGATTTTCCTGCTCCTTAAGGCTAAAAGGTGGTAAAGAGGCGGCTCCTCCGTCTTTTCACCACCTTTTTTATATATTTACCTTTGCGCCATAAACCAACACGTTATGGCAACAACCAACACAAAAACTAATTACCAACTTCATCTGAAGGGATTCGTCGGAGGCTATGACTTCGACTCAGACTATGTGGACTATATCCTCAATAACAATAAGGATAAGGAAGTCCATGTGCTCATCGACTCGCTTGGCGGTCGTTCGAACACAGCCCTCTCTATCTTCTCAGCCTTCAAGCGCCACGGCAACGTCAACGTGCATTTTGTGGGCATGAACGCCTCTGCTGCAACGATTGCTTCTCTCGGTGCCAAACACATCACTATGGACTCGTCGGCTATGTACCTGGTCCATAAGTGCAGTGTAGGCTTCTTTGAATGGGGACAGCTTAATTCGGATGGCCTACAGGCGCTCATTGACAACATAGAGCACCAGAAGGCTGACCTTGATAAACTGGACGCTAACATCGCCCAGATGTATGCCACTCGCTGCAAGAAGGAACCTGCAGAGCTGCTCACCCTGATGAAGGCCGGTGGCTGGCTCACAGCACAGGAGGCTCTGGCTTGGGGCTTCGTGGACGAGCTGACTGACTACGAGGACGAAGATGCTCCGGTACTCACCGACACGATGGCCAGCGCGATGTCTGCTGCTGGTATTCCTGTACCTAATATGCCAACGATGAAGCTGACGGCACAGGAACAGTCTGCTTTCGCTAAGTTCATGGGTGCTCTTACTTCATTATTTACCAACACACAGGGTAACAAACTTTCAAACTCATTAAATTCACAACCAACACAAATGAAAAAAATCTTCACTTCTATTTGTGCCATCCTGGCTTGCGAGCATCTGCTCAGTAATGATGGCAAGGTTACGCTTGAAGATGCTCAACTGGATTCTATTGAGTCTGCAATTGCGGCAGACAAGCAGAAAATCAACGACCTGAATGCTCAGGTACAGTCTCTGACTACAGAGAAACAGCAGCTGGAGTCAGCAAAGTCTCAGCTGGAAACAGAGAAGCAGACGCTGGCTTCAGAGAAGCAGCAGCTGGAGTCCGACAAGCAGACCCTCTCTGATGCCAACACGCAGTTGCAGGCAGAGGTCACTGAGCTAAAGAAAAAGCCTGCCGACACTTCCAAGCAGATTGTCGACGATGCCAACAAGACACCTCAGAACGACGTTACCGGCATGCAGGCGCTGTTCCAAACTCGCTCGAACGCCCGTAAACTGTTCGACATGATGCCGTAATCACTATTTCTTAACTCTTAATTCTTAACTCTTAATTTTCAATGGGTAAACTAACATTCACTCTCCAAGAGTACCAGGAAGCGGCTACCAAGTACCGCCGCGACCTCCTCATGCTGCCTATCATTGGCATTGAGGAAACACTGAAGTTTATGACGGGCCGTCCGGGCATCCGCTATAAGGAGAACGTGGCTGCGCTCAGCGGCAACGCACAGTTCGCGCCCTACAAGCCTTCACGTCGTACCGATTACAACCTGAACCTTGACTTCCGCACGCTGGAGACGTACTTCGGTTCTGTGGTGGCCAACTTCGAGCCTAACAGTGCTGTGAGCACGCTCCTGGGTGCCATGGGCGACACCAAAGGCGACGGTCAGATGCAGACACCAACAGCGAAGCATGTGCTGGCGCTGATTGCCAAGTCGCTGTCAGAGTCTCTGAACAATGCTATCTGGGCTGGTAAGCGCAATGCGAATGGTGACACCACCATCGACCTGTTCGATGGTTTCGACACCATCACCGCCAACGACATCAAAGACGGTAAGATTGCTAAGGAGGAAGGCAATTACCTGAAAATTTCTGATGCCGTGACCACTGCTAACGCTGTGGACATCGCCAAGGAGGTGCTCTTCTCGCTGGATCCCCGTCTGCGCTCTCAGACGTGCTATATGTACTGCTCGCAGGACTTCGCGGACAAGTACAACGAGGCTTACCTGCTGACTCATGCTGGCATTGCTTACAACAACCAGTACAGCCAGACGGTTGTAGAGGGCAGCGACGGCAGACTGATTCTGTGCCCGTTGGCCAATAAGGCTGACTCGAAGTTCATCCACGTTTCTCCCAAGCTGAACATGCTGGTTGGCTACGACCAGATGGGCGATATGGAGAACGTCATGGTCAAGGAGTACGAGCCATTCATCCTCTCGTACATCGCCACCATGTTCTTCGGTGTGCAGTTCGAGTCGATTGACAAGCGCCGCCTGAAGGTCATTGAGCTGGGCACTCCTGCAGCTACTCCTGAACCTTAAATACTATAGAATCTGTTTCTTGATTACTTCTGTTTTCATTTTGTCGATTTGTTTGGGGAGCCGGTACCTGTGAAGGCTCTGGCTCCCATTTTAACTATGATCATTCATTTTTCATTTTTAATTTTTCATTTTTAATTTAACATATTATGCCTGATTGTTCATCATTACAGCGTTCGCTTGCATGGTGTCAGGGACGTCCTGAACTCCCTGGCGTAAGACGACGCATCTATTACATTTCCAAGTATGACATCCTGAAATGGCCCACACTGCCACATGATGCCAACGGTCGATTGATTGGCTCTGCCTATCAGGGTGACTTCACGCTGCGTGCAGACGCTTCGTGGAAGTTCATCGATATCATTCCCGACAAGTCTCAGCTGACTTCGGAGGCTCAGGGTGAATATCCTTCTCAGACGCAGCTGAACAAGCTGGTGGCTGTGCATCCGTCTGTAGGTGCAGAGGCTTCTGCAGCTGCTGCCTATCTGAACAACAATGACAACGTATTCCTTGTAGAGGATATGAAGGGTGCTTTCCGTGTCGTAGGTTCTGACAAGTGGCAGACCAAGACGACTGTTGCTCAGGATCTCGGTCAGGGTGCTGCAGGTTCTGCCAGTACCACCATCAATGTGGAGGCATCGGACGAATGTCCAGCTCCTTTCTATTCTGGTAGGATTGTTACGGACGACGGTACAACAAGTGGTACAAGCGTCGAGAACAATAACGGTGGTTCCACCACTGGCGGTAACACGGGTGGCAGCACTGGAGGTAACACTGGCGGCAATACCAGCACTCCCGCATCGTATAATAACACTGTGACGATTAACGGCTCATCAAAGAATGTTTCCGGTGGTAGCGTGAGCATCACTGGTCCGCTGAGATCTCTCTCATTCACTGGTAGCAACATGCTTGCCATCTTCGTGAAGAACGGCAGCGACGAGTCGGAGGCTAACATCAACTCTAGCAAGACTTCTGCTTCTTGGTCTGGAAACATCGCTTCCGGTACAATCCAAGTTAGACGCTGGAATGGTACAGCTGAGGAGCCTCAGGAGGCTAACTGGTTCACCATCAACGTTACTGCTGCCAGCTCAGGCGGCAACACTGGCGGTAATACCGGTGGTAACACGGGTGGCAGCACCGGAGGTAGTACAAGCGGTGGCGGCGTAGTCTATACCGCAGAAGACGGTGCAACATACAACAGGTATGTGTACCTTAATGGAGATAAGCTCTATACCCCAAGTAAAGGCGGTGTCACTCCTATTAATGGTACTTTGCAGTCCATTAAGGTTTCTGGTACAAACATGCACGATGTGAAGTTGCTATATTACGATGCTAGTGGTAAAGCTCAGCTCGCACCATTTACAATCTCCAGCGACAAAACATCTGCCACATGGTCTGGGAACTTGGCACCCAAACAATCTGCGTTTGTCAAGTGTCCAGATGGAAATACAGCAGATCCCAAGGATATCTTATGGTTCACCATTGAAATCCTTAACGAGGGTGAAGTGTGGGAGGACGACATTTAATATTATGCGTGATTCTTCACAGATACAATAAGTAGTTATTATGCGCACTCCAATAGACATGGGCGACCTGCTATCAGAGATAGAAGTCCCTGATATTGAGAGTGCGCATCTTGCTTTGCAGGATATACAAAAGAAAAATGAGCCACAAGATTTGTTCGCGGAACAAAAGCGTAAAGGATGGGATAAGACGGTGGAAGCGCGTTGCGACTTCACACCGCGCCCAAGGCTCACACGTCGTTCTGGCTTGTTATTCCTATCATACTGGCAGAAGTCAGTCTATGGACGGACACTGACCGAGATAAAGGCTGATGATTCTATGGTGCCGTTCTTTGCCTGTACGATGGTATCGTATATCTCTGAAGTGATTGGTCCGGCATTGTCAAAAGGTGACTGGTGCATCATCACGACACCTAAGCGCCGCCATTTGGTGAAGAACTTCGCCACACGTATATCTGAGCAGATTGCAGCCCAACTTCACATCCCGTTTTACGAGGATGTTTGTAGCTGTAGGAGTAAGCAAAGAGTGAACGCCATCTTCGATGTGAACATAGTTCCGAAGGAGCAGAATATCATCTGCTTTGATGACTTCGTAACCACTGGGCAAACGCTTCAAGCTATGCAACGAGCACTTGAACCGTATAATAAAAACTTATTGTTTCTCAGTGGGATAAACAACAAACTTTAAAGTTAATTCTAAGTTAATTATTTATGAAACAAGACCCGAAATTTACCGAGCAGCTGCAAGCGTGGATCAATACACCTGATGCCCAAAAGAACTGGGACGAGGGTGCCATCCTGCTTCTCCAGTTGTCAGGTAATAAGATTATGTACCGCAACATTTCGGTGAACCCGAAAGGTAAGGCGGAATTCATCAAGGGACAGCTCCAGAAATACCTTAACTTCCGACTCCAGCAGCTGACTAAAAAACAGGTGCAGGAGATGCAAGATAAGGTAGAGGACATCGTGGCAAAGGTTATTAAGCCTTTTGCAATATCTGAATCATTAAACTCTGGCTCTGGCAAATCTGAAGAGTTTGCTGAGTTTAAGGCTGGCAAACGTGCTGACCACGACGCGCTACCTGCTGAGATACAGGCGCTCTATGTAGAGAATCTGGACTTGATTCATCGTATGCGTGAGCTGCATCTGCGCCTGCGTACGCTGAGCCTTGATAATGCTACATGTCCCGATAGCGAGCGTTATCCTTTCCTGAAGGAGATTATCGCCCTTGATAAGCGTCTGCATGCCAACTGGGATGCCTACGATCATTTCATACCTGGTACTACAGCTGGTCAGGGTGCTGAAGCCCCTGAGCCTGATGATGAGGAAAAGTCTGATAAAACCGAAGATTCTTCAATTAATTCTAAAGGATTAAACGAAACATCACCCAGCGAAGCGCCCAAAGAGGATGCCGAACCTACTTCTCAGGATAATCCCGAGGTGCCCGAATCTCCCGTAGTGGAGAATGCCGTAGAGGCAACTGAAACAGCTGCACCTGCTGAGGAGAAGCCTAAGAAGACAGCTGGCAGAAAGCCAAAGGCTAACAGCAAAAAGCCAAAAGCGAAATGAAGCGCACCGCATCAATGGCCGACGTTGTGAAGCCGCTCGCTGAGTGCCCTTCACAAGCCTACCTATCCAATGCCGTTCAGGTGGCAGACCTACTTGAATGGATATTGGAGCAGGTGGGCACGGCCAAGGTGTGGCAGACTTCATTCTCTATCTCTGAGGAGTTCCTTCGCAGGCTGTTCTTCATCGAGAAAAGCGGAAAAGTCAGCGAGTTCAACCTGGTTCTGGACCATAAGGCCACGAACAAAACGCTGAAGCTATGGTCATTCATGACACAGGTGATTGAACGTACATATCTGACGGACAATCACTCAAAAATTCTGCTGGTACAGGCTGAGTCTGGCGAGACAGTCTCAGTCATTACCTCGCAGAACCTGACTCGAGGCAACCGCCACGAGTCTGCTTTCATCTGCACGGACAAGGCCGTATTCAACACGCTGCATGCACAGATGGAGGATCTTATCAGGAATCACTCTGTACCTCTGCATGACTTGTTCAGCCAAAGAGTTAACGATGCAACAATGTAAACTGGTTATATATGTCTGAAAGTCCTCAAATTCTTTATCAGCCAGAGATACTTAAGCAAGTAGAGCAATTCGCATCTATCTACTTAAAAATCTCAGATATGGCTGTGATTCTGGATATTCCTGCAGAACGATTGCGTGAAGACATCGCTAACCGATCTACAGAAGTGAGCAAGTGTTACCATCGAGGTAAGGCTGCTTCAAAGGTGAAGCTGCTGCATCAGGAAATGCAGTTGGCCTACGTTGGTAGTCCTCTTGCTCTGGAGAATGCCCAGAAAAACCTTATGGACATGGAGGATGACGAGTAAATCTTATCTCTCAGTTCTCAACTCTCAGTTCTCATCTCTCATTTCTCATCTTGCAAAATGCCACTTCCTAACATCATAGATATCGCCCGAACTGACCTCTATACCTCCCGTGAGGATTTGGAGGGTAAATACGCCATCACACAGGTTGAGCACATTCTTCGCCTGCGTGACATGGTGACATGGTGTGTTGCCAACTGCGACGCTAAAGACCGACAGTTTGTGGATGAAATCATGCAGCGGTACGGCATTTCCAAGGTGACGGCTTACGCTGACTTGAAGATTGTGAAGTCGTTGCTGCCTAATCTGAGCGAGGCTTCACGCGACTATCACCGCTGGCGCTACAACGAGATGATTCTCGAGACGTACCAGATGGCCAAGAAGCGTAAGGATACGAAGACGATGGAGAAAGCGGCTACCTCGTATGCTAAGTATAACCGCATCGATGTGGAGGATGAAACTGCTGTTCCATACCACATGATTGTAGTTCAGCCGTTTTTCCCAACCACCGACCCACGTGTGGTTGGTATCAATCCTGTGCCTAATATCGACGAGCGTATTAAGAAGCTCACCAAAGAGCTTGGTGCCAGCAATCCTGATACGCTGAATATCGAGTACGAGGAAGCCGACATGAACTTTGAGGAGATTTTTGATGAGAAAAAGGAAGAGATTAATCCTGAACCATGAACCTTGAACCCTGAACCATGTCAAAAGTAGACACTTCCATTTGGGATGCTGAAGCCAAGCTTCATGAGAAGCGTGTGTACTTCAACAAACCGCAGTTGATGGCCCAGTATATCGGAGCCAAGACAACAGTCATTGTCGCTGGCCGTCGTACGGGTAAGACGGACTCCATAGCCTCGCCATTCGTGCTGCGTAACATGCAGCGAATGCCAGGAAGTACCGGGGGTATCGTGGTTCCGACGTTCAAGCATGGTCTTACGAATACCATTCCTGGACTGTTGGCAGCTTGGAAGCGCTGGGGCTATATCCGAGGTGTTCACTATGTGGTTGGGCGTAAGCCGCCAAAGTCATTCGCTAAGCCTATTACAGAGCCTGCTGACTATGAACATGTCATCACGTTTTATAATGGCTCTATAGCGGTCATCATCAGTCAGGATCGCCCAGGTTCTTCTAACTCTCTGACCTTATCCTGGCTTCTTATAGACGAGGCCAAGTTCATTGACTATAACAAGCTGAAGGACGAGACATTACCTGCTAATGGTGGTATTCGCTCGTATTTCGGCCATCATTCGTTTAACCACGCTATGATGGTTCTGTCTGATATGCCCCAGACACAAAAAGGTTCCTGGTTCTTGCATTATCGGGAGAAAATGGATCCTGAATTGATTGCCACAATTCAAGGCACCATCTACAAGATTTGGGAAACAAAGGAAAGGATTGCACGTCTCAAAGAGCAGCACCAACCCATTCCTCAGTACCTAAAGGGCTACTTGAAATGGCTGGACCAGTCGCTGAATAAGATGCGCTCAGTGGCGGTGTACTATAAGGAGTACAGCACCATTGAGAACCTTCAGCTTCTGGGCGAAGAGTACTTGCGTCAAATGAAACGAGACTTGACGCCAAAGACCTTCCAGACTTCGATTCTCTGTCAGCGTATCGGCATCACACACGACGGTTTCTACTCGTCGATGCAGGAGCATCACAAGTATGATGCCTCTAACTTTGCATACCTCGATGAACTGGGTTACGACAAGATTCTAAAGGAAACGAGCCAGCAGAACTACGACATTAAGGCAGCGTCGCAGTTCAGCACAATAGGCGGATGCCTCGATTCAAGAGCCGACGAGGATGTAAACCCTCTGGCTCCTATCTGCATCGGCATGGACTACAATGCTAATATCAACTGGATTGTAGCCGGACAGCCATGCGGCAACCGCTTGAATGTCCTCAAATCCTTCTACGTCAAGTTTGAGCGTAAAATCCCCGCCTTGGTGGATGATTTCTGCGCGTACTACGCTTATCATCAAAACAAGACGGTGATTTTCTACTACGACGCTACGGCTCTTGGCTCGAACTATGCCGTCAATGACCAGGACTTCCACTATGTGGTCATCCATGAGTTTGAGCGCCACGGATGGCAGGTACAGGATGTGTACCTAGGCAACCCGATGCGCCACGATGAGAAGTACCTACTTATCAACCAGGGCTTTGCTGGTAAGCAGCGCCTGATGCCGTTCTTCAACCGCCAGAATAATGATGATCTGATTCTTTCCATCCAATCCGCTGGGGTAGAGAGGGGACGCAACGGCTTCCATAAGAACAAGTCTATGGAGAAGCAGCCAGAGTCCGAAGAAGACTTGCTGGAGCACCGTACCGACGGCACGGATGCTTTCGATACGCTGTATATTGGCTGCGAAAAATTCCCGCAACACGACGTTTATCCCATTGCATTGGGAGGCGTTTTATAAATAATTGGCTGAGAATCTTATTATTTGAAAAATATTCGTTACCTTTGCATGAAATTACAAAGATATGGGTAAAAAGTCTAATTGTCGTCAGATATTGACACTTAAAAGCGCTTTCATTGCTATTTTCCTACTCTTAACATTAGGCTTTGCCAGTTGTGAGAAAGAGAATAACATTGAGAATGAGAAGCCTGTTGACAATATGGAGATTTTCTTCATAGAAAGCAAGGGCCTGCCTGAAACTTCAATGGATAGCGTCAAATCACTCATCAGCAAATTCAGTGCTCATATCAAAACATACCCTGAATCACAAACAAGCGAATACTTTAACCCGACTGTCGATAATATGAGCCATGCCTGCTCTGTATTCGGCTATGAGTTTACAATTGCCAAAACAGGATTTTTATTAGAAACAGACTGGCTCCCAGATACACTTAATACTTTTTAATTTGGATAGATATGAGACCCGCAATACCATATTCACTAAAGGAGATAATGGAGTTTTCTGAACTCCAGGATAGAACAAATGAAGCTGCTGAGGAACTGGAAAGTGTCTTCATGGAAATACAGCAAAAACACATGTTTTCCAAGCAGGAAGTCTTATTCACGTTGGCTCGTGTTGTCGACTCATTTATCAGGATGGAAGAAGACTTCTGTTTCGATGAAAGTGAACGAATTGACGCAGAAGCTGTCTTCAATGATTATTACACAGCCTGTCGTGACATCACTGAGGAAGATGAAGGTGATTCAACACTTAACGATAACGGGAACTGATTTTTAGCAATTTGCAACACTTTCTTGCAGCCAAATTGCGAGAAAACCGAAAAATCGAACAATAAATTACTATCTATCTAACATTTTTTTCTTTTTTTGACCAATTGCCACATATTTTTATTAATTTTGCGCTCCCTTTTTGATAGGTAAAAAGATATTATTTGTAATTTTAGTAAAGAACAATGGCAAACACTAAACATTCGGTGGCCCGTGAGATAATCATAGACCGCCTGCTACGAGAACGTCGTGGATACTCCAAAATGGAGTTATGGGAGAGAGTAAATAATGCACTCGATTTTGAAGGTTTTGCACCTGTTTCAGAGGCAACAATTCGAAATGACCTTAAGGATATTCAGACTCTATATAATAAGAAGCTGACTATCGAGAAACGCGGTAAAGAACTGTTCTACAAATACGAGGATCCTGGGAGTACTATATTTAATAATGTACTTACATATGGTGAATTGCAACTTATTCAGTCTGCACTCATCACCCTTCGTTATATTGACTCTATGGAGGGGGCATTGATGGATAAGGAGTTGCCTGAACATGTAGGTAAAATACTTGGGATAGAATCAGAAGATAATCCTGTAGTGATTTACGAGAACCCTCCCTCTACGAATAATTTGAAGCGGTTCAGGGTATTATATGAGTATATTCTTAAACAGTATCCTGCACAGATTTCCTGTCGTACAAATAAGAAAGAAGTCAAACGAGACGTCATTGTACATCCGTACTTCCTTCTCCAACGGGGAGAGGATTGGCTGCTTCTTTGTCATGATGAGACTAACAATTGTGCTGGAGAAATACCGCTATCTGTAATCTCACAAATATCTTATGCTGATGGAACGGAATTCATTCCCAATGATGATTTTCAATTGAAGGATATCTTTAAATAACACATCAATCAGCATGAAAACCATTAGGCACACAGATATTTATTCCTTTCAATAAGATGGATGACAGGCTGTAATAGCCATGCCATCCATGTTTTTTTAGTTGTCTGCTATTCGTCAAGAGACAATTCCTTCACACCACATATCAATAAACCGAAGAACATGTCTACCTTGTTAAGCATGGCCATAAGTTCAATATAGCTAATGCCAAAACCATTCATGTAGACATCAAAGCGATGCTCTTCATTGAGAGGATATGGTATCCGCTGGTCTACATAGCCGTTTCGGACATAAAACATCTTTCTCCTTACACACTGCTCATAGTCGTCATCTTCAGGATGTAGAGCGAAAGCCGTTAAGGCTATAGGCCTGCTGCCTTGTATCTCTCTTAGGTGTTTCAACAAGGCCGTGCCATAACCTTTGCTCTGGCACTCTGGCTCTATAGCCAGATAATAGATGAAAGAGCCTTGAAAGAAATTAATCATGTAGGTGTAGCCAACAAACTTTTCATCATCTATGACGGCAATGAAGTCAACTGACGCGCCTTCATATTGTTTCGTAAGGAAGTGTAGGTCAGCAGTATCCACTGTTGATGGGAATACCTTTTCGTTCAGCTCCTCTATCTTCGAGTTCAACTCGGAATCGGTTTCTTCTACTTTCTTGAAGGATATCATATTTGATTCTATGCGTTAAACTCAGGAATATAATCACCGATGAGGTAGCCCTCGTAATCGAGAGCTTCCTCACAAGGCATGAAACTACCGGTCTCGGTGAGAACACCTTCCACGCCGTCCTTCAGGACAGTACATGGCTGTTCTGGGTCGACGAACTCGATCTTGTCATACTGTGGAGCGACATAGAGGTGGTTACATGCTGTGTCAATGAGGCCATATTTGTCACCAGCCCTGAAAACGACACAACTATTCGAGAAGTAGGTTATCTCGTCCATGATGCATGGGGCAATGACACGGCCGTCCTTCCCGATGATGCCAAGCTTGCCGTCCTTTCTTACGGTGTAATAAGGCTTGATGAGCAAGTAAGAGATAGAGTCATATACGAAAGGGGTCAGTGCCTTACCGCTGCCGTCTGGCATGACAAGGCCAGCCTTCCCGTCCAGTATGGCAACACGTGGAATATTGCCACAGTAGATCTTGTGACAGAGTTCACCGATGCCGTCATACTGAGGTGGCAAGATAACCTTACCTGTCACATCCTTGGTGCCATACTTCCCGTTCTCCTCGAAGAGGATATCATACCAATCGTAACGGTCGATGTATCGAGAACGAAGCGTTACCAAGTCCAAGAAAGAACGTCGATCCTGTTTCTGACTTTCCTCACTCTCTTCTGCTTTCTCAGCAATATCAACCAGTCTCTCCAGCTTCTCAACAAACTGGAAGTTCTTCACTGTAGCCTTGGGCTTGTTCTCTACACTTGTCGTGGTCATTACACTCATGTTTAAATGGTTTAAAAGTTACTATCTGAGGCGAGTCCTCAGATTTTCGGGTACAAATTTATAGCTTTATTTTCAATCAGTCTTTAAAATTATAGATATAACAAAATATGGGTTCGAACGACTGAAAAGTATAAAAATACGCTATACGTATATATTGGGAAATAATAGGATTATTATTCCGACCTTTGCCGGTGAAATTAAATATATCACAACTATGGTTATAGCAGAATTCAACGTCTTAGCAGGTTTCTTCTACTTCAACAATGAGTATTTCGGAGGTGTTTTACCGATACCTCAGCTGAAATTACGTCATGGATGGAGGACTTTGGGATATTTCTCTTACAACCCTGATGCTCCTTTCGGAATGTCAGAGACCATCGAAATAAGCGACTTCTTCGATTATACAAAGGAGGAGTTTCGTGACATACTCATTCATGAAATGATTCACTATTACTTGTGCTACACTGGAGAAGATAGGAGATGTCGGCATGGGAAGGCCTTCAAGGCTATGGCCAGAAGATTCAATCAACTCTATGGCATGAATATCACGCCCACCATTGACATTTCTAAGATGAAGGCTAGTTGTAATGCCTCAAAGATATCTAAGTTCTTTTTCGAGTTTTTTAAATGAAGATACTGATTATTCCCGATGTTCATGGCAGGTCGTTTTGGAAAACGGCTCTGCAGAAAGGTAAATACGATAAGGTTATTTTCCTAGGTGATTACGTTGACCCCTATGAGTTGGAGGAGGTAACAAATCCTATGGCTATAGCGAACTTCAAAGAAATCCTCTCTTTGAAAGCCAGTCATCCTGACAAAGTTATCTTACTCCTGGGGAACCATGACCTCTGCTATTTGTCTGCACATTATTGCGCAATTGCCAAAAGCGACCGTTACGACAATGAGAACCAGGAGGAATTGAAACACCTTTATCGTAGCCAGAAAGGATTCTTTAAGCTTGCACATGAAGAAACGATAGGTGGTAATCATTATCTGTTCTCTCATGCTGGGGTTACTCAGCCTTGGTTCAACCTGAACAAGAAGGTTATTGGCATGACTGATGCAGTACATCTTAATGGTTTGCTCAAATCGAAGAAAGGCATAGAGACGCTTACTCAGGTGGGTGAAGCGCGATATGGAAACTATCTTACTGGAAGTATCGTCTGGGCAGACTCGGACGAATTGGCCATAAGTGATCCCATACCCAATACTTACCAGATAGTTGGGCACAGCATGCAATATGATGAACCTATTATTACTGATAAGTTTGCATGTCTTGACTGTCGGGCAGCATTTTCTCTTGGAGAGGATGGAAAAATCAAGCCTGTGACAGAAATTACTCCGTATGATGAGTGGATCTATTATCTCTAATTGAAAAGAGCGATGGGGTCTCATCGACTGCACCGCTCTCAGACATATAGGAAGGGCGTTTAGACTTTCCGTCTGAACGAGTCTGGACAAACTCACAGATGATTGGAATAGTGCTAACGTTCCTCAAAAAAATGGTATTCCGCTGAATACCTATTTGGTTTTCAATTCAATTTTACCGTTCAAGAACTTCATCCACTCCTCGGCACCGAAATCACCGTCAACGATAACGGTATCACCAGGAGCAACTGTCTGGTTCCAGTGTTCCATCAGCGTTTGGTTACGGTTAGTGTTGGCCTGTGGAACACGATTCATTGGTCCCATGGGTTCAAAGGCAGGATCTGGCATATGGTGGACTCGTTCCTCTTCCTTACGGGGGCGTTCCATCCACACCTTCAACTCCTTCAGGCAATCTTCCAGCGAGGCATGAATCTTGTTCTCGCCATAGTATTTGGCCATCCGCTTCAGGTGGTGAATACCAGCCAACTCGTCGCATTCGGGGTCTATACCGATAATGACCTTATGACCGCGAGCAAGGTTCTCGGCCAACTCCAAACGGGTGGTAATGGCGTAGATACGTCGCTCTGACATAGGGCGAGCCTGTGGTGGAATCCAGAAGAGGATGACGTCACACATGCGCAGACCGAATGTTTCCCAGTTTACCTGATAGGTACTGGTCACAAAGCGCTCTGTCTTACGGGGATTCAGCATCGTCAGATTATTAATACCTAGTTTTGCTGCAATCTTGGGTGCTTGTGCCTGCCAAGATGGGGCACCGTTCATGGGACCAGCAAGGAAAACTGTCCACTGTTTCTTCTCCGTCACGGGAGTTGGTGATTTAATGACTTCAATCATGCCTTAGATTTACGTTTGTCGATGCAAAGATAGTAAAAAATGCAAAAAGTTGGTTCCTTTTTATAGATATAACTAAATTATTTCCTATATTTGCAAGTGTTTAAACTAGTTGTCCTATGGAAACATTCTATCACGGTACATCTGTGCTATTTAAGAAGTTCGACATTGCCCACGCCCTTGAAGGTGATGGCAAGGCTAAGTTTGGTTTCGGTACGTATGTTACGGAGTCTTATACTTCAGCGGCTCACTATGCTTATAACAAGAAGCGTCCTGAGAATAAGGACTACTATGTTTATACGCTTGAGATTCCTGACATGACGGATGATAACCATCTGTTCTCGGTCCGTCCTGTAAATCCTTCTATCATCGAGCGTACAGAAAAAGCCCTTGGTGAGCAGATTCCTGACGAAGCACGTGCTGTTGGCAAGTTCTTTCGCAAGTACGTTGGCAATCGACTAACAGGCAAAGATGGAACGGTCAAACAGCTCATTGGTAGTGCTGACCTGGATGCTGAGAAGGCTGCTTCCAAGTTCTTCAGTGAGATTGGTTTGGAGTATTTTGCCTGGCCACAGGCACAGTCTAAGCCAGACGGACTGACGAACCGTGTGGTTCTTAATATCGATAAGATTCGCATTGTCCGCATTGACAAGGTTGAACTCGACCCGAAGAAGTTCCAACTTGTTGAGGGCTCAGAGAAAGAAATATCATTTGACAGTTTCTAACCCCTAAGATTATGAGTTTCTATAGCATATCTGATTTTATTCGCGAGAACTACCCTGAGTATTGGGGCATACAGACTTATCCTGCTGCTGAGTGTGTCAGAATCCACAAGATAGATGAGGAATGGGGCATCTTCAGTAACTTTGGCCATACTCCATTAGTCATTGAAGGTGTTACTTTTGATACCAGCGAACGCCTTTTCCAGTTGATGAAGTTTAAGGATGAGGAGCCCGTCAAGGCAATTTATTATAAGAAAGGTAATCCCAAGATGACTACCAAGCATTGGGAGAAAACGCATCGTCGTGAGGATTGGGGCAAGATGATTATCGATGCCATGAAGTTCTGCCTGACCATGAAATATCAGCAAAGCGAGGAGTTCCGCAATGAACTGGAACGCTCGAAAGGTAAGATTATCGTTGAAGACCAGACAGGCTTCACGAAAAAGAATCCTGATGCCTGGGGCGTCAAGCTGCAAGGTGACAACTTTGTTGGCCCCAGCCTCCTTGGCCGTTTGCTGATGGAACTCCGTGACACCGGCAAGTTGGAATATACCCTTCCTGCAGATGCCTTCCAATTTATTGGATACTTGAAATAAAATTCATATACGTATATAAGTAGAGCTACTGTGGATATTATTTGCGAAATTTGTCCCCGCAAATACTTAATTCACAGTAGAATGACAGCAAAACGTACAAATCAAATCCATCCTCACGCTCGCAACGGAAAATCGTTGATGAGCCAGTTACTGACCGACACCCGCAAGTACATCGAACAAGCGGAACAGACTGACGTGGAGTCCCTGCGACAGTTCTTCTTCACTAACCCTGAAATGCCTCTCATCGCCATGGGTCACGGAGGTTCTCATCCTTCTGCTGCATATGCTGCTCTCCTGTACGGAACCAACTGCGGACTGGGCCGTGCCGTCACTCCGTATCAGGCCAACTCACTCTCTGACATGACACTGCAGACCGCCAAGATGTTGCTCATCAGTAAGTCACTGATGAACCAGGATGCCGTGTACATCTCTCAGCGCATGGCACGCACGAATCCCCAGCACAGTTGTGTCCTGACCATGACACATGATGACAATGCCAACATGAAACGCATGCAGAAGAACTGTCCGGGCAGTGTCATCAACCATCCGTTTGATCTCCCCGAGGGGTTCATCAGCGTGAATGGTACCTTCGCGTACTTCTCTTTATTATACAAGGCCTTCACAGGTGACACGGACTTCTCTCGCAAACTGGCTCTCTCCTCTGAACCTTCCGATAATTTCACGTATCGCTGCGTCGACGGCACCACCACACCGCCAGACCTTAGCACCATCAGCCAGTTCACCGTGCTTTACGGATCATACGGAGAGCCCGTTGCCAACAAGTTGGAGAGCAACATGACCGAGGCCGGCCTCGCTGCCTGTGTCATCTCTGACTTCCGTGATGAGTGTCACGGACGCTTCCTCTCTCTCTCAAATTTCATCCAGAGTCCACGTCATCCGCAAACTGACTGTGCTCTTGTTCTGTTGGTCACACCCCGTGAGGAGTCTCTCTGTCGCAACTTCCTCGACCGTCTGCCAGGTCATCTGCCCATCGTTCTCATCCGTACTGATATCGCTTCACCTCTTGCTTCCATCGACCTTCTGTACAAGATGAGCGTGTTCACCAGTGTCTTCGGTGAGCAGTATCGTGGTTCCAATCCGAACGACCCTGAGAACCTCGGTGGCTTCCAGAAAGGTGCCTTCCGCGACCTCGTTTCCTTCCAGGATGACTTCCGCATGTTCGGTTCGTTACGCCTTATCATGACAGCTGTTCCTTATACTGACCGCCTGTCAATGGAGTCTAAACGCCCCAGTGTCGATGTCCTGGGACTGCACTTCTCCGATGTAGATGTTCCGTATCTCATGGCTGCGTTCAATGACAGTCGTGATGCGCTGAAAACACAGCAGACCATCCTCAATCCTGAGAAGGGTTACCTGAACAATCCTCAACGTATCCGTCGTGACTTCCTCGAAGATCGTTTCCACGCGAAATGTCGTAGGGCTCTGGAGTTCGAGAAACCTGACTGCCTCTGGTGTGCAGAGTGGAAAAAGTTCCTCCTGGGTGAGCCTGCTGATGCTGATATCCTCAACGACGCATACATCAACTGGCTGGGTAGCACGTTGCGTTTCACTCGTCAGAATGACGGAACACTGCAGGTCAAAACTGTATCTCCAATAACACCAGACGCTCTGCCCACTCGTGGTCTCATCGGTGGTATCGTTGGCGAGGTGTTGGGCTCGAAATACGAGCTGGAGAAAGATAAGCAGAAGGTTAAGGCCCTCGCCGGTAAACCCCATCTGAAACCCTCCGTCAGCATGACATACACTGATGATACGGTTCTCTCACTCGCCATCGCCAAGTGGCTCGTCGATGATCCGACGCATGACAAACAGACGCTCATCGACCTGTTCAAACGTTTCGCTCGCCGTTACGCATCATACTCTTTCGGTAAGGACTTCCAGAAGTGGGTCAAGTCCGATAGCCGTGAGCCATACGGTGGCCACACCAATGGCAGCGCCATGCGTGTAGCACCCGTAGCTTGGCACGCTCAGTCGCTCGATGAGTGCCTGGCTCTGGCCAAGACAACTGCTGAGATCACCCACAACTCCGACGAGGGTATTCGTGGTGCTCAGGCCATCGCTGCTGCCATCTTCCTGAACCGTACCGGTCACTCGAAGTCCGATATCAAATCGTATATCGAGCAGACCTTCGGTTACGATCTCAACCGTACCACGGATGAGATACGTCCTGTGTATGCCTTCGAGACGGCCTGTGATAAGTCTGTACCGGAATCCATCATCTGCTTCCTCGAATCAGAATCGTTCGAGGATGCCGTCATCCGTGCCATCTCCCTCGGGGGCGATACGGACACCATGGGCTGCATGGCCGGCAACATCGCTGCTGCCTCGATGCCAGTACCCTCTGACCTTGCCACCTTTGCTTACGAGAAACTCCCGCTCGAACTGCGGGAGATCCTCGTAAGGTGGAATGCCATTTTATATCTATAAAAATCCTGCAAGAATGTTTTCTTTTTCATACCTTTGCCCCCGAAATAATCGTTTTTGTATATGAATAAGGTAAATGAAATGAACGGGCTGACATGCCTTGGTGCGGGTACTTTTCCGCTTGACAATCTGATGCTGAAACATGCTGACGGTAGCGTTGAGACTATCTACCAGCATGTGGGTGGAACAGCTGGTAACGTCATGTCTATCCTCGCTTGGATGGGTTGGCATACGCTACCGGCTGCACGTCTCGATGACTCTGAGGTTGGTCTGCAGCTGAAGGCTGACCTGGAGAGTTATGGCTGCGATACACGTTACCTCACCAACACTCCTGACGGCGGCACTACCATCCTTGACATCATACACAAGACAGGGCACGACGGCAAGCCCAAGACTGCCTACATGGCGCACTCGCCTCGTGGCGGACGCTTCGTCAACCACCGTTTCTGGACGCTGAGACAGGCTCAGGCGCTTCTTGACTCGCTTTATGAACTCCCCGATGTGTTCTTCTTTGACCGCTGTGCACCTGGCAATATCTTGCTGGCTGAGCTGCTTCACGAATGTGGTGTGCTGGTGTATTACGAGCCCAACGAGCCTGTCGACCGTAACTTCCTCCGTGCTGTTGCTGCCAGCGACATCGTGAAGTTTTCCAATGAGCGCCATCCCGATGTGTCCTTCACGGATGGGTTTTCCGATAAGCTCTTCATCCAAACCATGAATCAGGAGGGACTTCGTTACCGACTTAGAGATTGTGAGTGGAAACAGCTCGCTCCTGTCTGGAATCCCAATGCCATCGATGGGGAAGGGGCTGGTGACTGGACCTCTTCTGCGTTCATCAACGCTTTAGGTAAACATGACCTTCCTCCGGTTTCGGTCTTGGAGGAATTCATCCTCGAGGATTGTTTGATGGAGGCTCAGCGGGTGGCTTCTGAGAGTGTTTCGTACATCGGTGCCAAGGGACTGATACATCATTAGTCCCTTGCCACTTTCAAATCAAGTGTTCATTTTTTTTGTGTTTTTGTGTTGTCAATTGAAATTTATTGCCTATATTTGCAGATAATAACTAATTTAACCGAGTATGAAGATAGTATTCAGCCCTAACTACACTGGAAGTTACTACATGAATATACAAGCCAATCAGGTTGCGCTTGATGTTCAAGTATTGGAAACACAAGGCCTTCTTAGTCAGTTGGCCTTACATGCCGGCATTCACCAACTGATTCCCTCATTCCCAGATAGACTAACTGCGTATCACAAGGCTCTTCTGGAGTATGACAACGGTCATAAAGATAACATATTCCATAGGAGTATCAAGATTGATAGCATGAGTGTTGCCAAAACGCTACTTCGTTGGAGAGACCACTTAGCTCTATGCGGATGGAACAAAGAAATAGTATTAGATAAGTGCCGTCGTCTTAATACCTTAGCGGAAATTGACGGTTATTTCAATGATGAAGGTTTGGCATCATTATTGGCGAAGCTATCAAACCAGATTCAACTAATGAAATCAGGCGAAGTTGCTGTTCCCCATACATTCAAGGAACTTGTTATTGAGATTCCATGTCAGATGGAATTATTGCCTGATTACATCAAGCCATTGTTGAAATCGTTGCAAGGGCTCGGTACCACCATCGAGGAGAATGTAGATGACACGTCAGCAGTACCAGCAACTATTACTGAGATACATTTCTCACAACAGTGGAAAGCTGAAGCGTGGCTGGCTCAGCAACAGGCAAATGCTTACGATGTGTGGATTAATACAGATAACAAGCGTTTGGACAACTGGTTCCATATGTCTGGTAATCCTGTATGTGGCAGTGAAATGACGGAAACGAACCCACAGATCACACAGATGTTCCTATTAGCCATCCAGTTATTCCAGCGTCCATTGAACGTTAATACGTTGCTGCAATACCTTTTCCTTCCTGAATGTCCTCTAGACAACCGATTCAGTAAAGAATTGGCAAGAACGATAGTCAATGAGGGTGGCTTCTGTAATGAGGCAGTTCAGGATTGCATCAATAACTATATTGAAAGAGAGTTTAAAGATGCAGATGATAGCACTCCACAGGAGAGAACCAAAGAACAGCGCGAAGAGGAATACATAACCTACCTTCCTTTTGACCTGAGAAAAGATGATAACGCATTATCACTGGCTGAAGAGTCAGATGCTGTGAGTGTTAAGGCACTTTCTAAATTTCTGTCTTCAATTAGTTCGTTTGCATCAAGCAAGGCTGTGAAGATTGCTGCCGTGCAGCCTTATGATGCCCGAATAGCTCAGTTGAGGAATGTTGCTGAAATGACAGATGCACTATTAACCCAGATAGATGCATTGGTTGAAGGGGAACTGTCATTTACTACGCTTAGTCAATGGGCTCAGTCGCTTTATGAGGACGGTAGCTTTACGCTCTACCACGCACAAGTGGGCAGCAGGTGTGTTATTAATCGTCCTTCTAACATGATTGACAAAGCCCAAAAGACTATCTGGTGTGATTTCTATGGCGACGACACGGCCACGCTGTCCACAGAATTCCTTTCTAATCACGAGCTTGAGCAGTTGAAGCAGAATGGTGTTCTATTCTGGGATAAGCAGCATGAAAATGACTTCATGTATTTGATGACTAAAAGACCTGTTTGCAAGACCACAGGTGAATTAACCATTGTAACATGTGACCAACAAGGAGCAACTAAGCTTCCTATGCACCCACTGTATATTCAACTACCTTTCATCACTGATAAGATTGATGGCGACGTACTCTATAACAATATGACTACCAAGGAAATTAAAGCGGTTGATAATCATCGTGAGAGCGATGAAACAGAGATTTGCTTTGATGCTGAGAAACATCCTGTCAGCTGGCGTTCTACTGAGAGTTATTCTGCTTTGGAGAAACTTTTGCAGAATCCGTTTGACTACTTTATGAACTACACGCTGAAGTTCACTGACATAAGCGAGACAGACATCAACCTGTTCCTGACCTACGGAAATGTAGCTCATGAGGTTGTTGAGTCACTCTTTACTGCAGACAGGGGAGGAACTTCTTTGGGTGATTATGTAATTAGTGAATACGAACAGGCATTCCGTAAAGGACTTGTGAAGAAGGGCGCATTACTCCTATTGCCTGAGTATCACTTGGATATGGAACGTCTAAGATACAAACTTAGAGAATGTGTCAGCAAGCTTGCAACAATTATTGTTGAGAACAAACTCGAAGTCGTTCAGTGTGAGCAAAAGGAAGAACAGGACTTAGGCTTCCAGGACGGAGTTGTTCTACAGGGATTCATAGACATGCTGCTGCGCGATAGCGAAGGAAACGATGTGGTCTTTGACCTGAAATATGTATCGAAGAAGGATAAGTATAAAGATGTGTTGGTAAAAAATCGTGCTATTCAGTTAGCCATCTATAAAGCTATGCTAATGAACCACGTGAATCCTTCTGCATCTGTACGTACTGCTTATTTCGTGATGCCTTATGGACTGTTGTATAGTACAGACGATTTCTATGGCACCAATTTTGAAAAGATTACTCCCAAGATTCAAGCCGAGGTCATCGAACAAGTTAGGAATGGCTATGCTGAGAGAGTAAAAGAGATTAGTGAAGGAAGAATTGAGACTGCTGACAACCAACCCATTTCTAAGCTTGAATATTCACAGTCAGGAAATGTCTATCCCCTTGATGAAGAAGGTAAAAGAGAGAAAGATGAGAATGGCAAGTCTCAAAATATTAAAATTAAGGTTGAGAACAAATATTCTAACTATAAGTGTTTCACCATCTAAAAGTTGCAGTTTATGGATAAGAAGTTTATAAGTGCCGGAGCAGGTTCCGGTAAGACATATAGAATTACTACCGATGTCGCCAAGATGGTGAAAGTTGGTGTACTCAAACCTGAGCAGGTTATCATGACAACCTTTACAAAGGCTGCTGCTCAGGAACTACGCGAGAAGGCCAAAAAGGAACTTGCAAATCTGGGAAAGCATCGTGAGGCCCAAATGATGGAGCATGCTCTTATTGGCACTGTTCACTCTGTTGCAAATACGTTCTTGACCAAGTACTGGTACTTGTTAGGTATCATGCCAGACGCTGCAGCTATGGAGGAAAACGAGCTTCAGATGTATCGTGATCACTCTCTTCGTGGACTGCTTACTCCGAAAGACCGCAAGTTCTTGTACAAGATGGTAGAGACATATGATATCAAATATGATCCAAAGGAGCATAAGTCCGGACTTAATTATGAGTTCTGGAAAGCAGACCTCTGCAAAGTACTTGACTTTATGCAATGGTACGGCATCAATGAGCAACAGCTACAGAAAAGCATAGAAACGACTGAGAGTTTCATTAAATGCTTGGAACCCAAGGACAATTCTTCATTGACAAAATTACTCCAAAATGTCATTGATGATATTGAGGAAGTTATAAACAACATGAAAAGGCTTACCCCAAAAGCATCTGATCAACTTGAACGTATAAACAGTTATCGAGGACGTACACTTTCTGAGGAGGAACTAGAGGATTTAGAGGGTATTGCAATAGACCGTTGTAAGGATTACGAAAGTACCAAACGGTTATCGATTGCGATGGCTGATTCATCTATGTTTACTATGCAGACTGCAAATGACCAGAGAGAATATGCTCGTATCATCTTCCGTCTGGCTGAGCGTTGGCAGAAAGAATATCGACAATATAAGGATGAACACCATCTGATAGACTTTAATGATATGGAAGAGATGTTCCTTGACTTGCTTGGGAAAGAGGAAGTCCAAGAGGACATCAAGACTCGCTATACCCACCTCTTTGTTGATGAGTTCCAGGATTCTAATCCCATGCAGGTTCGTATCTTCCAGAAACTGTCAAGCTTGCTCAAAACTTGTTATGTAGGTGATAAGAAACAGGCTATCTATGGTTTCCGTGGGTCTGACACGGAATTGACAGCTGCAGTTGCCGGTAGCATCAAAGATACCGAGCATCTGAAGCACTCATATCGCTCTATAGAGCCTTTGGTAAACTTCTCAAATATCATCTTCTCGCAGATATTCAATAAGATGTCAGATGATGAAGTGAAGCTCTCTATGCCTTCAGAACACGGAAATACTACACTTGTTGAACATCCACTTCGCTTGTGGCCCAATAAGGGTGATGAAGATTTGGCTAAGCATATTCTGCAATTGATACTTAAGGAAGGTATTGCTCCCAAGGATATTGCAGTTCTAGCTCGAGCTAATGACAATCTTGACAAATTGGCTGATGAACTTCGTAAGCTGAAGGTGCCTGTATGTCGTGAGTCGAACGATATCAAGGAGTCACGTGCCGGACGTTTAATGAAGGCATTACTGACATTGGTCAACACACCATCAAACCAATTGGCTCGTGCTGAAGTAGCATATCTGACTGAACCTGGTTATCATGTCACAAAGATTATCGAGGACCGTCTCGATCATCTGGCTGCAGAAAAATCATACGATGACTATCTGAAGGATGTTCCCATCTTGAAGCGTCTGTTCCAGTTGCGTAAATTCCGTTCTAAGGAAGAAGAGGAATTCCCCACGAACTTACTTGGTTATCAGAGTATCAGTTCATTAGTCGAAAGCCTTGTAATTGAACTTGACCTCTATTCATTGGTTCAGAGCTGGAATAATGCTCTGGCAGAGGAAACTAACCTGCAAGTGCTCATCGATTTGGCAAAGAAATACGAAGACTATGCTACCAAACTGGCTCAACCAGCAACTGTTGCAGGATTCATTGAGTTCTTTACTGACCAACAGCAAGAAGGTGCAGCTAATGAAGATGGTGTTCGCCTTTACACCTATCATAAGTCTAAAGGCCTGGAATGGAAGGTAGTTATTATGATGTCGCTTGAAAAGAATGCCGCTGATGCTACTAAGATTGCGACACAGAGTATTCTAGGCTGCCATCATCATCGTGAGCAAGAGCCAACTGTAGATAATCCAAATCCTCCGATGACCATCTCATTGGTTCGTAACATCTACGGAGGAACTGATGCTGAAAAAGGTGCCATCACAGCGAGAATGCAACAGCATCCACTATGGGAAACTGTTTCCGAGAATGAGATTGGTGAAAGTGCACGACTACTATATGTCGGTGTAACTCGCGCTCGTGAGATTCTGATTCTGGCACCTAAAGTGAAAGATGGTGCCGTCAGCCTTGACTGGTTCGGTTCTGTTGGGGTCAATAATATCAATCAGGTTCTGAATGATAATGAAGAACAGGACTTCTTTGATGTTGGTATGCCTTTCCATATCGAATATAAGGAAGACGAAGGTGAGCAATCCTGGCCAGAACAGACTTTGAATCGTGTTCATCAATTGACTACGAACTTCTCACCACTTGACAATATGCTGTATATTTCTCCATCTAAGGCTGGCAGTACTCCACACGACATTAATCCTATTAACAAAACGGAACATCGTATGCATGCTGACAGCAAAGGAAAAGACGCACTCATGGGCGACTTCATCCATCAGGTGTTTTGTTGCTGTGACGATGGTATCAATGTTGAACAGATTATAAAACTACGTAACAGCTACGGATTTACAGATAAGAATATGTCTGAACCTAACCGTTTACTTGATTCTTGGAAATATCTTACAGAAACACTTGAAGCACGATATGGAAAGGCAATCCAACGTCATCATGAGAAACCTTTCCGCCATTTGGATGAAAGGGGTCATGTTGTAAGTGGCTACATAGATCTGATTTGGGAAACTGAAAATGCCTACATCGTAGTAGACTACAAGACGTGCCCAGGCAATTATAGCCAAGTATTCAATGCTGTTAGCGAGCATTATGCTGGTCGTCATGGTGACCAACTTGACTGCTATCAGCGTGCACTAGAAGCAGAAGGCAGTAAGAAGGTGGCAGCACGTGTCATCTATTATCCTGTAACTCAGTTTGTTGTTGAGGTAAAATAGAATTTTGAATTTTAACTAATATATAACATGAGTAGTGATCGTATAATTTTCAAATTCAAGCCTAGTATAGACGTTGAAAATGAATACGCTTCAAGTGAGCAATTTATAGACGCTTACTTTGAAGGCATTCATATGTTGCTGGGTGAGAAAAGTGTAAGTTTTGATTTGAACAACCAAGAAGATGCTTTATCAGTAGTATATGATGGGGAGTTTTGGCAAGTAGCGAGTTTATGTACTTCTGGAGACGATTGGGATAATACTGTAGAACTGACTATTAATAAAAAGAATAAAGAACAAAAGTTAAGCGTATCAACTGATATGATTGGCGACGAGGATGCTTGGAAACTACTGAAGGTTGTTTTCGAAAAGACAGGATATGAGGGGTACAAGGATGTTTATGAATTCTATGGGTATGAACTATCCTAACACCTTTCATATACCTATAAATTCTATCTCATATCGAAAATAAAGTGGTAATTTTGCAGCCGTATTAAATATCAAGCATTTTTCTATTATGACAGAAGTACAAAACAATCAAATCAAAGGTGCCTACATTCGTGAAACACGAGAAATGGCAGAAAAAGCTGCAAAGTTGAACCCAGAGTCTTACTTCATCGGGCTTGACGACTATTTGCCATTCTTGTATCCTGACAAAACATGGATTCATGACAAACCGTTTGGAAAACGGGGTGAACAGAGCTATCGCATTCGTCCAGACTTTCTTTGTGAAGAAGAAAAGCTGATTATCGAGTTTGACGGCTTACAACATTACACGAATCCATTGAATATTAGGAAGGATCGCGAAAATCAAGCCATTTACGAGAGTTTTGACTACAAGGTGATTCGCATTCCTTACTTTATCAACCTTACTACTGACGTTGTTAAAGAGATGTTTGGGATTAATACTCATGGTAACATGTTTGATCCAAATCTTCCTTCCATATCTGTAAAGTGGCAGAATACGCCCGCTTTCTGTTGTGTCGAGGGAATACGGCGTATGGCTGAAGATTTCAAACGCTATCCTCAGCAATATGAGGTTAATATGCGCCAGCTTGAAGCAGATAATGATGAGGAGTTGTCAGGGGCCAGTCTGCTTAAAGCCGCAATGTTAGGGAAGTTATAAATTCAAGAGCTATTCATGAAGAAGAAACTAGTCATCCTGTCCGGAGCAGGAATAAGTAAGGAGAGCGGAATCGAAACATTCCGCGATAAAGACGGATTGTGGAAGAAGCACGATGCGATGAAGCTGGCTAGCATTGAGGGATGGAAGGAAAACCCTCAGGCTGTGCTTGACTTCTATAATGCCCGAAGACAGCAGCTGCTTACAGTTCAGCCAAACAAGGCACATCAACTTTTAGCTGAGTTGGAGCAATGGTACGATGTCAGTATCATCACCCAGAATGTTGATGACCTCCATGAGCGTGCTGGCTCTACGCATGTCATCCACCTTCATGGTGAGCTGGCCAAAGTTTGCTCATCCGATGAAAAGGAGAAGTCTGACTGTATAGAGCTCAGACCTTTGGATAAGGACATCCATCTTGGCGATAAAGCCAAGGATAGTAGTCAGCTTCGTCCTTATATCGTCTGGTTTGGCGAGCCTGTTCCTAACATGCCCGTTGCCATGAATACTGCTTTCGAGGCTGATATCTTTGTAGTGATTGGCACGTCGCTGTTGGTATCACCTGCCAATACCTTGACAGCATGTTCAGGTGCGAACCACAACATTGTCATTGATCCAGGAGAGGTTGAAGTTCCTGAAGGATTCTTGCATATCAAAGAATCAGCCACCGTTGGTATGGATATGCTATACCAGTCGCTAATGAAGATAGCACAAAAGACATAGAGATGCTGCGAGCGGCTTAGTTGAAGCCTTTTAATACCAAGAGAAATCTTGTGGGTGGTACGGTCGCTATGTCTTAAGAAGGGGAGTTAAATGCTCCCCTTCGATTGCTTTTATTACTTTCGCTATACGTATATAAGTTTGATTTTTGGGGATTTATTTCTGACCTTTGTACCCAAATTCAAACAAACAGTTGCATTATGGATATTAGAAAGAGACATTTACATGAAATGAGACTTAAAGGTCAGAAGGATCTCCCTGGCAAGATTACTGATGAGTTTCCAGAGCCAGACGACTGGACTATCATCACCGCTATGAATCGTGTGTTGGAGTATGCCGAGGACTGCCAACTGTCTGACGACTATTTCGAGTCGTGCAAGAAATCGTTGGCATACCTCCGTCAGGAGCTTGGTCTTACGGATGTGCAGATTGTTGTCCTCGCAATGATGGTGGAGTCTGGTGAACCCATGTCATGGAAGAGCATGGGTAACTATCTCGGGTGTACACGCCTATCTATTATGGTATATTCTGAGGAGATAGAGGAACTTGTGGCCAAGCGCTGGATTACACGCAAAGGTGTCCGTGAGATTGGTGGCATGTATGAGGGGTTTGCTCTGGCTCGTGGCGTTGTCACGGCTCTTCGACACAATAAAGTCTTCGTGCCTGAGAAGATAGATGGTCTCACGGAACAGCAGTTTGTCGACAAGTTAGAAAGTCATATCGATAAGAATATGAACAAATCCAACGTTGATTTCAAGGATGATGAGGAATGGATGCAAATGCTGATAGAGGCTAATCCCCATCTGCCGCTTTGTCACGAGCTTTTAAAGTTCGATGACATTCACATCCAGTCGCTTATGCTGATGATAGTATTCGATTATGCCCAGTGGGAGGGCTCCGACGGTGAAGGATTGATATTTGATACGATTAACAAGCTCTATCCTGAGGACTGCGAGTGTGACGGCTTGCGATGTTCTTTAAGAGATGGCTCCCATCCGCTTATCAGATATGGTTTCATCGAGTATAAGTGTGATGAAGGTCAAGTTGATGTTGACAGATACTTACTCACCCACAGGGCTAAAACGGAGCTGCTTTCTGACTATAAGCCCAGTCATTCGATGTGTAAGAGGAGTCAGCCTAACAAACGGTTCTTGAAGAGCTGTAAGGCCATCAAGGAGAAGTCGTTGTTCTTCAACACCTCTGAACAGGAGCAAATCGAGCGTCTCACCAGTCTGCTTAGCGTGGACAACCTGCCATCTATTCAGCAGCGTCTGACCGAGCAGGGTATGCGCAAGGGCTTTGCCTGTCTGTTCTACGGCGCACCAGGTACAGGTAAGACCGAGACAGTTTTGCAGATAGCCCGTCAGACGGGTCGTGACCTGATGCAGGTAGATATCGCTGGGCTGCGCGACAAGTGGGTTGGGGAGAGCGAGAAGAATATCAAGGATGTGTTTGCACGTTATCGTAAGCTCTGCAAGAACAGCGAGGTAATGCCCATCCTGTTCTTCAACGAGGCAGATGCTATCATCAACAAGCGCACGGAACATGTGGAGCACTCTGTCGACAAGATGGACAACGCCATGCAGAACATTATCCTGCAGGAGATAGAGGACCTGGACGGCATCCTCATTGCCACCACGAACTTGACCTCCAACCTTGACAAGGCCTTCGAGCGCCGTTTCATCTACAAGGTGGAGTTCCACAAGCCCAATGCAGACGTGAAGACTAAGATCTGGCGTTCTATGCTGAAGGACATCAGTGATGATGATGCTCGCCAGTTGGCTGCTCACTTCGACTTCTCGGGCGGTCAGATCGAGAATATCGCACGCAAGCGTACAGTTGACTACATCCTCTCTGGTAAGTTCGCTTCACTTGACGAGATTGAGGACTACTGCCGTGCAGAGTTACTTAACGGCAAAGAGCGCAGAAGTATTGGTTTCACATTGTAATTTGATGCTATGAAGAAGATTATAAGCACAATTGGCGTAGTCTCAGGGAAGACCGATGCCTTTTGGACTAACAGGGCCATCCGTGAGAGAGTTGATAACAGACTGACGTGCTGGTATAAACAGCACTACGGTGAAGAAATACAGGTTGAACCTTCCTTTACCTACGAGGTGACAGAAGGACAGGTCACGGTTGCTGAGATATCCTATACTATAGACAATCCCACACCACAACGGTTGGGATACTTTCGGGAGGCCTGTGAGAACTTCTATGAGCTGCATGGGTTCAGGATTGACAATGATTCTGATTCGCCAC